>Ga0209755_10000128_pt1 | contig 143084 bp, 104 predicted proteins | sample TergutCo191P1_FD_187301 | JGI IMG/M metagenome (GOLD analysis project Ga0209755, IMG submission 187301) | Cornitermes sp. P1 segment gut microbial communities from Petit-Saut dam, French Guiana - Co191P1 (SPAdes) (version 2) | ecosystem: Host-associated > Arthropoda: Insects > Digestive... | reverse complement strand
TTTTTTGGAAGGACAGTATAGTAGATGCAACATTAATGGCTATGATTTTAATTAATCTACATGGGAAGATCGGAGAAGGTCTTTCTAATCAAATGAAAATGACAAAAGCGATGGGTATTTCATATTCAATGAATTGGTGGAAAGCGCATAGTTTAAAAATTCCTCCAGAAATTAATCCATTAGAATTCCTAAAAAATAAAATTGAATGGAGATATGCTAAAGGTACTCCCAAGACAGAGAATGAAACGAGAGTTTTATTTGGTGATAGTACAAAAATGCTGCCAATACTTGCAGAAAGAAATATTGAGAAATACTCTTTGCTTTTCACTTCACCTCCCTATTATTCATTAACAAACTATCATTCTGATCAATGGCTTCGTCTTTGGATGCTAGGTGGTAATAGTAATCAAAATGCAATAAAAGAAAAATATAAGAATCGTTTTAATAATAAAATTGATTATTATAACTTACTTGATTCAGTATTTTGCAACAGTTCAAAAATGATGAATAAAAAATCCGTTGTTTATGTAAGAACAGATGTACGGAAATTTACTTATGATACAACACAAGAAATTTTATTAAAATATTTCCCAAATCATAAAGTTAATATTTGTCAAGCTCCAGTTAATATAAAAACACAAACCGAACTATATGGTAATAAATCCTCAAAAAAAGGCGAAGTTGATATTATTTTAACAAGGTGATTTATTCACCCCCTATTCTCAGGTTGTAATATCTGTTCCAAATCGCTTGAAATAAGAGCTACAATTCGTTTTAATAAATCCTGCCTTTCAATTGTGGTCAAACCTTCTAGATAATCAGAAACATCAAGAAGGGAACCTTCGCCTTTCAAGCTAAGTTGAGGTTTGTTTTCATTTTGTATCCTTTCGTTGTCATCTACGAATAGCCTGAATGCTTCTAAATCCAACGCTTTGGCAATTTTCTCAACCATTTCCATGGAAGGGGTTCCGATGTTTATTTCTAATCCTCCAATATAACTTGTTGCAGTATCTATAATTTCTGCCAGTTTTTCCTGGGTAAGACCTCTTTTTTTTCGGTATTTTTTCAAATTGAAGGCAAAAATCTTCATTATCTCCATTTTTATATATTAATAGTTGATAAAATCAACATTCTATCAGTAATTGACTAATAAATATGAATTATTTATACTGTATTCACTAATAATATTAAGGAAATTATATACTGGGGACATATAAGTCATTTGGGCAGTAAGTAATTCCTGAGAAGGAAGTGCCAAAAATGCCCAAACTGACATCCCCATACAAACTTAACGAAGAACAATTAAAACAGCTTAAACAGATTGTTCCCGAAGCATTCAAGGATAATATACTCGACTTTAACAACCTTTATGAAGCGTTATCGGATTTTCTGGAAGATGATGAAAATACAGACCTTGAACAATTTGGTCTTTCATGGCCAGGCAAACGTCAGGCAAAACGCGCTGCTGCCATTCCTCCCGTTGGAACTCTTGTTCCTGTTCCTGGTGATGGTGTCGATGAAGAAACAACTAAAAATATTTACATAGAAGGTGATAATCTTGAAGTCTTAAAAATATTGAAAAAAGCCTACACAGGTAGAATCAAAATGATATATATTGATCCGCCGTATAATACAGGAAATGATTTTATTTATCCTGATGACTTTTCTGAATCGGTAGAGTCGTTCCAAAGACGGACAGGACAGCTTAACGAAAACAATGAAAAGATGACAACTAATAACCGTTCTGATGGTAGATTTCATTCAAAATGGTTAAGTATGATGTATCCACGATTATATACCATAAGAGAATTACTGGCTTATAATGGTGTATTAATTATTAGTATTAGTGATGATGAAGTTGATAATTTAATTAAAGTATGTAATGAAATTTTTGGAGAAAATAATTATTGTGGTAATATAATATGGAATTCTACAAAATCAGTTACTAATACGGCGCTTATATCTGTTTCTCATACTTATAATTTAATATATTTTAAAGATATAAATTATTTCATTGAAAATAGAAACGAATTTCGTTTGCCTGATGATGGAAGTGGTTTTGAAAATCTTGATAACGATCCACGAGGTCCTTGGAAAGCAGATCCATTTCAAGTGGGTGGATGGCGTCCGAATCAACAATATATAATTAAAAATCCTAAGACAGGTTTAGAATATAAGCCGAATCCTGGTTGCAGTTGGAAAAATGATTATAATAAATATTTAGAGCTAATTAAAGATAATCGTATTGTTTTTGGAAAAACGGGGGAAAGTGGACCACAAAGAAAACGTTTTATATGGGAAGCCCAAGAACGTGGTAAAGTAGCAAAGACATTGTGGGATGATATTGAAACTACAACAAATGGAACGCAGTTATTAAAGAATATGTTCAATGATAACTCTATTTTTGATAATCCAAAACCAGTTGAACTTATTTACAGATTTTTACAACTTGCTTCGGATAAAAATTCAATCATCCTCGACTTTTTCTCCGGCTCATCAACGTCTGCTCACGCTGTTATGCAATTAAATGCTGAAGACAATGGAAATCGTAAATTTATTATGGTACAACTCCCAGAACTATGTAAAGAAGACGGCGAAGCAGCAAAAGCAGGTTTTAAGAACATCTGCGAAATCGGTAAAGAACGTATACGCCGTGCAGGAAAAAAAATTAAAGAAGAAGCAGGGCTTAACACTGTCAATCTTGATACAGGCTTTAAAGTATTTCGTCTTGCTCCTTCGAATTACAAAGCATGGGAAAATTATACAGGTACTGATGTTAAACAATTGGAAGAACTATTTAAAGCAGACTCTTTAATGCAAGATTGGAAAGAAGATGATCTTTTAACGGAAATTATGCTTCTTGAGGGTTTCCCTTTGGATAGCAAAATAGAAATACTTTCTCAATTCAAGAAAAATAAGATCAAAAAAATTAGCTCTGATTTTCGTGATAATGCTCTATATATCTGTCTTGACAAGGATATTGCAAAAGAGACAATTGAAATTCTCCATCTCACCGACAAGGAACGCTTTATCTGTCTTGATTCGGCAATTGATGATCAAAGCAAGATTCGTTTGGAGGATAAAAATCTAATCAAGACATTGTAGGTTAATATGGCAAAGATACGCGAATTAAAATTTGAAGAAAATCAACAACACCAAAAAGAAGCAATAGACAGTATTGTAAATTTATTTAAAGGTTTTTCTGAACAAACTGGATTTGTTGATAATGATTTTTCTCTTTCATATCATGCCGAAAAAATTGTCAGTAATATTCCAAATCCTGATGATGACTTGAATGAATCATGGCTTTACGGAAATTATCAGGAAGTAATATCTTCATACAATGAGTCAAAAATGCCGCAGGGTTACACATGGTTAGACGAAGATATGAAAGAGCATATCGAAAAAACCCTTGCACGCTCTCTTCGTCTCAATTCCAGTATTGAATGTATCGAAGGTTTCGGTCTTGAGGGAGCCGATTGTCCTCCTGCCAGATTTCCTGTTTTTACCATCGAAATGGAAACAGGAACAGGTAAAACATATGTATATTTACGGACAATTCAGGAATTAAAAAAGCGATACGGTTTTTCCAAATTTATTATTGTAGTACCAAGCGTTGCAATTTACGAAGGTACAATCGCAGCATTTAATCAAACAAGAAGTCATTTTAATACACTTTATGAAAATGAAAATACTAGTCTTTTCGGATATGACGGTTCGCAAATAGGTAAAGTAAGGGATTTTGCTTCTTCTGATATAATTCAAATAATGGTAATGACAATGCAGAGCTTCAATACTACAGGCGCAAAAGGAAATAATATCTACAAAAGTAGCGATAAATTAACCGGCGGACTCTTGCCGTATCAATACATACAAAAAACTCGACCGATTTTAATTCTTGATGAAAGCCAGAATTATCAAACAGATAAATCAAAATTGGCGCTTCAAACATTAAATCCGCTTTTTGCAATTAACTACAGCGCGACTCCCGGAATTAAATCAAAATATAATCTTGTCTATCGCTTATCTCCTGTTGACGCATTTTTATTTAATCTTGTGAAAAAAATTAAAGTTCTTGGTGTTACTAAAGAAACAGATAATAATATAGATAAAATAGCACTTAAAAAAATTGATAAAAATCTTAAAGCAACAATTTATCTCCCGGTTATAAAAGACGGTAAAAAGGCTAAAACGGAAATTATTGTAAAAAAAGGTGATGATATTTATGCTAAAAGTAAAAATCCTGATTTTACTGGTCTTGTCGTTGGTGATATAACACGAGACACTAATGGCGGTTTTATAGAGTTTGCCAATCAAGAGATACTCAATATGGAAAACAGTATAGAAGCGGACATCACAAAAAAGGATATTTATAGAACCCAGATAGAAGAAACAATTAAATTTCATTTTGAACGACAGAAAACATTAAGAGACCGTGGTATCAAAGTCATTTCTCTTTTCTTTATTGATCATGTAGCTAACTACAAAGGAAACAAACCTTTTATTAGGGAACTCTTTGAAGAAGCTTTTAAAAAATTAAGTAAGAAAGATGAATATTTCTGTAAATTTAAAGCCAGCGAAGTACACAATGGCTATTTTGCTCAAAAGAAGGATTCCAAGACAGGTGAAGTCCAGTACTTGGATGAAATTGGCAATTCAGAAGAAAGTCGCAAACTTGAAAAAGAAGCTTATCGACAAATTATTAAAGATAAACAGGAACTTCTCATTCTTGATTCTAAAATATCTTTTATTTTTGCTCATTCTGCTTTGCGTGAAGGCTGGGATAATCCAAATGTATTTACAATTTGTCTGTTAAAAGAGCCTCGTTATGAGACCGCTAACCAAATGAATACACGCCGTCAGGAACTTGGGCGTGGCTTGCGTATCTGCGTCAATCAGGAAGGAGAACGTGTTTTTGGTGATGATGTAAATATACTAACTGTTGTCTGTCCAGAAGATTTCTCCGCTTATGTTGACGCACTCCAAAATGAATACAAGGAAAGCGGTGATATCCTACCTCCTGATCCAACAGACGCAAGGAAGGGTAATGCGAAACGCAACAATAATATTTACAACAGCGATTATTTCACAGATTTTTGGAAAAGCATTTCCAGAAAGACAGATTACGAAATTATACTGGATTCAAAGGTACTTATATCACGTTCGATAGAAGCGTTTAATAAAAAAGAGAATATTATTCCTGAACCAAAAATCATCCTTACAAAAGGTGAATTTGTTATAACCAATTATACTTTTGAATTAAAAGAGGTCACAAACAATGGAGCCACGATTTTACTAACAATTACCGATACACGCAATCGGCATAATCAATATTTTAGGAAAGATTACCCTAAAGGCTGGAATTTTATTAAAACCTGTAATGATATTAACTTAAAAGGTTTTAAAATAACTGAAATGGACTTAAATAAACAAATTGTCTATTTTGGTAATGGGCAGGAAATTAATAAAAATACTCCTCTTGTTTTTAACAATGAAAAGACAATTGCCTCGGAAAGAGATACCATAAATCAAGAACAAAAAACATATCCTGTTTTTAATTTGATTGACAGGGCAGCAAGAACGACAAACCTTACTTGTCCTACACTTGCCGCTATTTTTGAAGGTATCGCACTTGAAAAGAAAAAACGTATTTTCTATAATCCGGAAGGTTTCTCGGCGATTTTTATTGGAGTAATAAAAGACGTTCTTGCTGACCTTGTAGCGGAAAATATCGTATATCACCTTATGGAAGGTGATGACGAACATAAATTAACGATGATGGAAGAATATTTTCCCCGCGAAAAATCTTTTGCGCAAAAAGAACTCGTTAATGGTTCTGCTCATAGTTTATATGATTTAATACAGATAGACTCCGAAATTGAAGAAAATTTTATTAATGACCGCTTAAGAGTGGATGATAACAACGGAAATATACGCTGTTATTTTAAGTTCCCGCCAAACTTTAAAATTAAAATTCCCAAAGTAATTCTGAATTACAATCCTGATTGGGGCATTGTCCGTATTGATAATGAAGAAAAGAAAACGCTTCATTTAGTACGAGAAACAAAAGGCACTGAAGACCATGATAAGCTTCGCTTCCCAAATGAGTGGCGAAAAATCCAATGCGCTATAAAGCATTTTAAGACTTTAGGGGTCAGCTATCGGCAGATTACAGATAAAACAGATAAGTGGTGGCTGGAGGAGGAGTAGAAAAGACACATTCTAGTTTTTATCTGAAATTAAGTAATCAAATAAGAGATAATGTATTATACTCATTAATAATCAAGCTATGCTGTTGTGTTAGTACTGCTAAAAGTCTATCAAAAACTTGATAAGACTGTGAAAGCTGCTTTTGGTCGCTCTTTTGACGATGACGGTCAGCGTTTTACGTTTTTATTTGAATTGTATCTAAAATTGTCTGGGGAGTTGTTTGTGGAGGGGAAGAAGAGGGGGAAGGGGTGAGGGATTTGACAATATAATTAATAAATTATATAATTACTATAATATTTTTATTTTTGGGTGGTAATTAATGAGAGATTCAATTATTACAACTTTTATTAGGCAAGATTTAGCAAATAGACCATTATTTATTAATGCCCTAGCTCAAATTATTATTAAGATACTTTATCAAGAAAGTTTAGATAGCATTGGTATTCTTGAAAAAATTTTTGGTATTGTAAAACATAAAATTGATAAAAAGCGTATAGAAGATGTATTAAAAGAACTTGCTAATAATGGAAAAATATTAAAATCTGGTAACAATTATTCACTTTCTGATGTATATAGAAAAATAATAGACGATTTTACTAATTCTAGAAATGTTAGGTTTAATAGAGCAGTAGAGAAATATTTTAATAATTCTGATTTGGATAAAAAATTATTAGCAGTTTTGTTTGATGATATTAATATTGCATTTTTTAGTAAATATAACAATGAATGGATAGAAGATTTTATTGGAAGATCAAAAGTTAAACGTACATACATTGATGTCTTTAAAAAATCTATTCAAAAAACAATATTTGATAAATATAAAATTAAAAGTGATATAGCTGATTGGTTTTATTCTCAATATATTTCATTTTTATTAAATAATGATTATGAAAATGGCATATTAATGTTAGATTATGCCAATTCATTATTTGCGGCAAAGCTTGTATCTGCTAATATATTTGCCGATACATCTGTTAAAGAATTATTAAAGAATACTAAAGTTATACTTGATACTAATATTTTATTATGCCTTAATTTAGAGAAGGATAAATATAGCGACGCGTATAAGGCATTAGAAGAAATATTTATTTTATTAGAAATAGAACCAATATATTTTAGAATAACTAAAGATGAATATATTAGAGTTATAAATGCAAAAATTGAGCAGATAAATAATATAATTAAAGAATATGATAATGATATATTATCAAAATCTGATGACGTATTCTTACAAACATTATTGTTCAGAAATTGCTATGATGATGAGAGTTTATCAAATTTTTATACTTCTTTAAGAGAGATACCTGATGTTGTTTATAAAGAATTGTCAATTAAAGAATATGATAATAATGAATTATGTGAATATATTGAAAAAGAAATATTTACAAAAAAACTACAGTCTGAAATGAATGAAATATTTATCCGTTTTCATAAACGCTCGAAAAGAGAAAATAGTTTAAATCATGATGCTGGATTAATAAGTGGGTTAAAATATATTAAAAATACATCTCAAGCATGGATTCTGACTAGAGATGGTACAGTGCATTCATATTCAATTAAACATGCAAAAATTGGTGAACTCCCAATCGCAATTAACCTGAGTACACTCATTAATATATTATGTATAAATGAAGGGGGTATTGATATAAATTCAGAAAACTTTAGTCCTATATTTGCTCAATTTGTTAAGAATGATGTTATTCCATTGACAGATACTTTTCAAATTGAAGATTTGACCCGTATGAGTGAAATTGAAGCAGGAATTTCACAATTGCCAAATGATGTAATTATTAATTTAGCAAAAGAAATTAATAATGAAAGGTTCAAAGGTGAAACAGATAATAAAATAGCATTAAATATTCAGAGAAGTATACAATCATATAAAATTAGAATAAAAGACGAATTGGAAATAATAAAAAATGAACTTTCAAATACAAAAGAGAGAGAAAATATATTATTAAATCAAAATGAAAATATTGAAAATAATTATAAAACATCAAAAAGAAAAGAATTATTAGAAAAATATTTAGAAAAATTTAGGAGGACTTATGTTTGGAAAAAATCCATACAAATAATTATTTTATTAGTCATATTATTCTCTCTTTTGAATTTTGTTTTATTTAAAGAAGAAAATATAATTATCTCGTTGATAATTTCTATTTTTGCAAATATTTTGACAGGATCAATATCATATAAAATATTTTGGTTGCCCAATTATTTTAAGGAAAAGAAAAAACTTGAGATAAAAATAGAAGAAATAGTCAATGAAACATGGAATAAAATTAAAAATAACTAGTTCTTATTAAAAGGAGAGTCCTCCCATGTCCAACCCACAAAAAGGTCTCGTATACATTCTAACCAATCCCGCAATGCCTGGATTGGTTAAAATCGGTCAAACAACAAACGAGATAACAAGCCGTATGAACGAACTAAACACCACAGGTGTTCCATTACCATTTGAATGTCTTTTTGCCTGCGAAGTAGATGATTGCAAAGTGGTGGAAAACGCTCTGCATAAAGCGTTTTATCCCAATAGAGTAAATCCTAGAAGGGAGTTTTTTGAAATTGATCCGGATCAGGCAATTGCAATATTGCGGCTATTTGCAAAAAAGGATGTTACTCCTGCGATAACGGCGGAAATAAATAAATCTGTCTCCACAGCAGAAAAAGAGGCCTCTGAAAATTACAAAAAAAGACGACCGCCGTTAAATTTTGCCGAGATGGGTGTGCCTATAGGCGCTAAACTGGTTTTTACTTACGGAGATACATCAGCGGAAGTGTTTGTGTCCTCTGATAGAAAAGTAAAAACTGCGGACAGCGATGAAGAAAAATCTTTAACTCAGGTTACAAGAGAAATTCTTGATATAGATTATAATATACAACCTACAAGGTATTGGAGTTATGAAGGCAAATCGCTTAATGCTTATTACAATGAGACTTATACTTTTGTGGGGTAAATAAATGCACCTCCAACTCCTCCTCGCCGACATCACCACCCAACCCGTTGACGCAATAGTAAACGCCGCAAATTCAAGCCTCATGGGCGGCGGAGGCGTTGACGATGCGATACACGCGGCTGCGGGATCTGAGCTGCTCGATGAATGTATAAAAATCGCACAGAGCCGCCGGCCGGGCGAGCCGTGTCCGACAGGTGACGCTGTAATCACAGGAGCGGGAAAACTCCCTGCGAAATATGTGATACATACTGTTGGTCCTGTTTGGCGCGGCGGTACAAAAGGTGAGGCGGAGTTACTCGCTTCATGTTACAGAAAGAGTTTGCTTCTTGCGCAGGAAAATGGAATTGAAAGTATAGCCTTCCCGAATATCAGCACGGGTGTGTATGGCTATCCTAAGGAAAAAGCCGCGGATGTCGCAGTTAATACTGTAAGAGAGACGTTAAAAGAAACGCCTGGTATAAAAAAAATCGTTTTTGTATGTTTTGATAAAGAAAATTATTCGTTGTATCAATCAAGGATAGAAAAGCCGTAAAGCGTTTACGAACCTTGTCCAATCTTCTAAAATGATCAAAAATGTTAATTAAACCGTCACCTTATCAGCTAATATCATTACAAACAATTTAACGCAAAAGGAGCTCTCATGCAGCCGCAGCAATATCCAATCCTCGAGTTTGACGAAGACAAAGACGCGTTTATAAGACCTTCTAAATTAATTCAACCGGTAGACGGTATTCCGCAAAGATGCGTTCTGGGTTTTTTCTCCGAAGTTATCAAAAAAATTATCAGCGAATATCCGAACAGGATGATTACCAATTTTTTATCAGAAGGAATCAATTATCCTCTGTATGAGCTTGATTACAAGGGAGAAAAAATAGGACTGATGCAGGCGGCTGTCGGGGCGCCGCTTGCGGCGGGTCAAATAGAAGAGCTTACCGCGGCGGGCTGCGTTAAATTTATCGCCTGCGGTATGTGCGGAGTTTTACAAAAAGAACTAGCTGTAGGAAATTTGATTATTCCCACGGCCGCCGTCAGGGACGAAGGCACGTCGTATCATTATGTAAAACCGTCAAGAGAAATTGCAGCTAACGAGCGGATCGTGCGTGTAATCGAAAATCATTTAACGGAAAATAATATTCCTTTCATTAAAGCGAAAACCTGGACAACAGACGCTTTTTACAGGGAGACTCAGGCGAAGATCGCGCAGAGAAAAAGCGAAGGGTGCGTAACGGTTGAGATGGAAACAGCCGCGTATATCGCCGCTTCTCAGTATAACAATGTCGAGTTCGGTCAAATTCTCTGTTCAGGCGACAGTCTCGCAGGCGAAGAGTGGGATAGCAGAAGTTATAATAAAAGAGCGGACATAAGAGAGTATGCGCTAAGGCTCACCCTTGATGTATGTTTAAAATTATAATAAAATAATTTTGGATGACAGGCAGTATCAGGAAACGCCTTTACACAATTCTCGAAAAAGAACCAAGAAGGGAAGATGCTGTAAGCCGCTTTATCAATGTGTTCCTTCTGTATTTGATCTGGATAAACCTTGCTGTTGTTATTCTGAGCATGATTATCGACATTCGGGGCAGCGCCGCGTTAATCATCAATTATTTTGAAACTTTTTCCATCATCATTTTTACAATAGAATACTTGATTCGTATCTGGGTCGATCCTTACAAGCCGCCGGCGCTTGTTTCTAAAAATGCTTTTCTTTCAAAGCTGCCGCCGTATGTGCGTTACATTTTTTCTCCGCTTGGGATAATTGATTTTCTGGCAATCCTGCCTTTCTACTTGCCGCTGGTTTTCCCAATCGATCTGCGCATACTGCGCGTGCTTCGTATGTTCAGGCTTCTCCGCGTTTTAAAACTGGGCAGGTACGACAAGTCGGTAAAGATGCTCAGCAAGGTGCTGGACAATGTTCTTATGGGAATCGCGAATATAATCGAATTCCGCGATAAGGAATCGGGCGAGCATGTTAAGCGGACGCAGTTATACGTAAAAGTTTTAATCGACTATCTTATCGATACAGAATCCGTGTATGCTGACGAACTGCGGAGGCTTCAGCCTGACATAATCGTTAAATCAATGGCTCTCCACGATGTGGGAAAGATCGCGATCCCCGACAGAATTCTCCAGAAACCCGCGAGGCTTGATCCCGATGAATACGAAATCATGAAAACTCACGCTGCCCGCGGCAAGGATATTATCAACGAGTTAGGTGATGTTAAAACAACAATCTACCTCAAATATTGCGAGGACATAAGTTACAGTCATCATGAGCGGTGGGATGGAAAGGGTTATCCTCAGGGGTTAAAAGGAAATCAAATACCGTTATCCGCACGGCTCGCGGCTCTCGCCGATGTCTACGACGCGCTTGTCTGCGTTCGCGCTTACAAACCGGCGCTTCCCTACGATGAGGCGATCAGAATTATAGCCGAAGGGCGCGGGACTCACTTCGATCCTATAATGACAGACGCTCTTATTGCGATTCAGGATCAATTTAAAGAAATCGCCGAGAGTTATAAATAACGTTCATATCGGTATTTTACTATATTTTGATAGGTATTAATACATTTTATCTGTAGGGGAAATTCCCTATCAAATTAATGATAATACTCAAAATTCCGTATTAAACTCTTGACAATTTATCTTTTTTTTTCTATATTAACACCATTGCCCACAGGCGTGGGATATCGATGCACAAAGGCGTGTGTTTGTCTGTGGTTGTCGCATGACAATTGTAGAGAAATACACGCCTTTTTAATATTCTGTATAGGAGGAATAATTATGAAAAAAAGTGCAATGTTGTTTGCCATAACCTTATGCGTTATGTCAATGTTATTACCGGGGTGTTCAAAAGCCGGTGATGCTGTTCCCATAGGAGCGATTTTTCCGCTTTCAGGGCCGGTTGCGTTCTACGGCAATGAATCAAGAGACGGCGCGCTTCTCGCTATCGAAGAAATTAATGCGGCCGGCGGTCTTTTAGGCAGGCAGCTTGTTTTAATTTCCGAAGACGATGAAGGAAATGCCGAGAAATGCGTTAACGCTTTAACAAAGCTTACCACAAGAGACAAGGTCTCCTTCCTGATTGGTTCCAGCACTTCCGGACCGACCATGGCGATCAGCACACTTGCTCAGAGAAGCAAGGTCATCCTTATTTCTCCGTCCGCCACTAACGAAGTTGTGACGCATGCCGGCGATTTTATTTTCCGCGCGTGTTTCATCGATCCGTTCCAGGGCGTTGTCGGCGCTGATTTCGCTTACAGCACTCTCAACAGCCGCCGCGCCGCGGTTTTATACGATGCGGGCGCTGACTATAACACAGGTCTTGCGGATTCCTTTAAAAGACAGTTCAGGACTTTAGGCGGACAGATTGTTGCCGACGAAGCGTACATGACCGGCGATGTCGATTTCAGCGCGCAGGTTACGCGCATCAGAGCGGTCAATCCCGATGTTGTCTATTTACCCAACTACTATAACGACGTAACTCTGCAAGCCAAACAGCTTCGCGATCAGGGAATTACCTGTGCTCTTGTAGGCGGCGATGGATGGGACGGTCTTGTTGATAATGCAGGCGACGAAGTTCTCAACGGTTTCTGGTCATCGGGCTTTGCCTCTGACACCACAGACCCGCGCGGCGTTGCGTTTGTAAGGGCATTCCAGACACGCTATGGCAGAACAGCTTCGCAGTTCGCGGCTCTCGGTTACGACTCGATGCTCCTTGTCGCGGACGGAATCAGAGCCGCCGGTTCTTTTGATACCACGGCGGTTAAAGACGCGATGGCAAGACTCAGCGGCAGCTATGTTACAGGAAATATCCGCTTCGACGCCAACCGTGATCCAATCAAGGGCGCGACAATTCTGGAAATCGTAAGGCAAGGCGGTAATCTCGTTAACGTTTACAACTCGACGGTTAATCCCCGCTAGGGTATAATCTAGGTTATCTATGGATTTATCAAAGGATTCGTCCAAGGAATTTTCCTGATGATCGTATTGCAGCAGTTGATTAATGGACTTTCACTGGGCTCAATTTACGCCCTGATCGCCCTGGGCTATACCATGGTTTATGGTATAGTCCTATTAATCAACTTTGCCCATGCCGATATTTTGATGGTGGGGGCTTACGCCGCTTTCTTTGTGCTCAGCGCAGTCGGAGCGGGGCCGCTTGGAATGTTATGCGCTTTTATCGTGGCGATGATAATGTGCGCGTCGTTAGGTGTCACTATCGAGCGTTTCGCGTACCGGCCTCTCCGCACGTCCCCCCGCCTCAATTCGCTTGTTACGGCAATCGCTGTCAGTTTAATTCTGGAAAACGGCGCACGGGTTCTGCCTTTTATCGGTCCGAACCCACGCCAGTTTCCGCGCCCCTCTGTAATCAATATAAGGCTTCTTGAAGGGCTTACAATCTCCAACATTCAGGTAATCGTAATAATTCTTTCGGCGCTTCTCATGCTCGCGTTAAACTACATCATCAATTACACCAAACGCGGAAAAGCGATGCGGGCTGTCTCCTTCGACCTACAGGCGGCAAGCCTCATGGGTATTTCAACTAACAAAATTATTTCTTTCACTTTCGCTCTTGGTTCGGTGCTTGCCGCCGCGGGCGGAGTGCTGTACGCCTCGGCGTACCCGCAGATAAACCCGCTCATGGGAATGATGCCTGGTCTTAAAGCGTTCGTGGCGGCGGTTCTCGGCGGCATCGGTTCCATACCGGGCGCGATGCTCGGCGGCTTTATCCTCGGCATCACAGAAACTTTCGCGAAAGGTTTTATCTCAAGCCAGTACAGCGATGCGATCTCATTCTCCATATTGATCATCGTGTTATTGTTCAGACCTACCGGTATTCTGGGCAGGAAGGCGAGGATAAAAGTATGACGAGCGGTAAAAGCGGCGGCACATCCGGCAGAAGCATCGCGTCCGGCAGAAATGAGCCGAAATTTCCATATCGTTCTACCATCATACTGGCGGCTATCGGCATATTTGCTGTGTTCGTTCCCCTCATATTGATGAAAGCCGGAATCATCGATCCTTACACCACGCGCATCATAACGATGGGCGGCGTAAACGCGATAATGGCGATGTCGGTTAACATGATAGTCGGGATCACAGGGCAGCTCTCGCTCGGGCAGGCGGGCTTCCTCGCGATTGGCGCTTATTCGTGTATTTTTTTCAATTTTGATCTCGGACTGCCCCTGCCGGCCGCGGCGTTATGCGCCATTCTTGTCACGGCTTTCGCCGGCTTTCTTATCGGATTTCCGGTGCTCAAACTTTCCGGGGATTATCTGGCCATTGTCACCCTTGGGTTCGGCGAGATAATCCGCGTAGTGTTTATAAATTTAAAGACGCTTACAGGCGGTCCAAACGGCAGGCAGTTTACAACCGAAATTGTTTTAAACGGCGAGCTTGCTTTTGTTGTAACGACAATTGTATTGATCGTTGTCCTCGCTCTTTTGCAAAACTTTTTGCGTTCAACGTACGGACGCGCGATCATGGCGTGCAGGGAAGACGAAATTGCGGCTAACGCAAGCGGCATTAATGTCTTCCGTTACAAGATGCTCGGTTTTGTTATCGCGGCTTTTATCGCCGGAATCGGCGGCTGCCTTTATGTAATGAACGTCGGTTTTGTAAGGCCGGATATCGCGCAGTTCCTCCGGTCTGTCGATTTTCTTATTTATGTAGTTCTCGGCGGCATGGGTTCCATGACAGGCTCCATTCTCGCTGCGTATGTGCTTACATATTTGCAGGAAGTCCTGCGCTTCCTTCAGGATTACCGCCTTCTTATTTATCCTCTGATACTCATCCTCTTTATGCTGTTCCGCCCCAAAGGTCTGCTCGGAATGAACGAGTTTTCTTTTATCGGCACGATAGATTTAATAATTAAAAGATTTTTCCGCAGCGCCAAAAAGCAGGAGGTGAAGCCATGAGCGGCTCTTCACCTAACACCGATAATTTACAGTTAAGGGTTCACGATCTTTCCATTGACTTTGGCGGCTTAAAAGCGTTAAGCGAATTTTCCTGCGAGATTTACAACGGCGAGCTTATGGGTCTTATAGGGCCGAACGGCGCGGGTAAGACAACTGTGTTTAATATGCTTTCCGGCATTTATGTTCCTTCCGGCGGAGAGATCGAATTTCGCGACAGAAAGGGAAGCACTCATCTTTTAAAAGGTTTAAGCCCCGCGAAACTTAACACTCTCGGCATCGCGCGTACTTTTCAGAATATCAGGCTTTTTTCAAAACTATCTGTGGAGGACAACATCCGCATCGCGCTTCATACGGGAAGAGCATCGGGGCCTTTGGACGCGCTTTTCCGTTTAAAACGTTTTCGACTTGACGAAGAGAGAATGCGGGCACAGACACACGAGCTGTTGTCGCTTTTTAAAATCGAAAATAAAAAAGAGGAGCTTGCGTTAAACCTTCCGTACGGAGAACAGCGTAAACTTGAGATTGCCCGCGCTCTTGCTTCCAATCCCTGCCTCCTTCTTCTTGACGAACCAGCCGCCGGAATGAATCCCCAGGAGACGGAAGAGCTAATGAAGATTATCAGTTTTATCAAAGAAAAATTTCGTTTAACGATCCTTTTGATCGAACATGATATGCGCCTTGTAATGGGAATTTGCAAACGGCTTTTGGTTCTGGACTACGGGCGGATAATCGCGTCCGGCACGCCGGATGAAATTAAACGCAATCCCGCGGTGATAAAAGCGTACCTTGGAACGGAGGCTGTTGATGGAAGCTGAAGTGAAAAGCGGCGAAGCAAAATCCGTTCTTTTAAACGTGGAAAACCTGACTGTCAACTACGAAGCGATCCGTGCGCTTCGCAGCGTTTCATTTTATGTGAGCGAAGGCGAGATCATTACGCTTATCGGCGCGAACGGCGCGGGAAAAACTACAACGTTACACGCAATTTCAAACATCATCAAAAAAACGCTCGGCTCTGTTACGTTTAACGGCGAAAACATTACATCGACGCCGCCTGACCGCATCGTGTCGGCGGGGCTTGTGCAGGTTCCCGAAGGCAGGCGTATTTTCGGCAACCTTACCGTGCGCGAAAATCTTGAGATGGGCGCTTACACAAGGCGCGACCCGATACGCGGCGATATGGAAAAAGTTTTTACAATTTTTCCGCGCCTCAGGGAAAGGGTGCGCCAGCTTGCAGGAACTCTTTCCGGCGGAGAGCAGCAGATGCTCGCGATGGGACGCGCACTTATGGCAAACCCGCGCCTTCTCCTGCTTGACGAGCCTTCGATGGGTCTCGCGCCGATTCTTGTTGACGAAATCTTTTCCGTGATTAAAAATATTAATGAAACGGGAACAACTGTTCTGCTCGTCGAGCAGAACGCGTATAAGGCACTCGCTCTCGCGTCGCGGGCTTATATTCTCGAGACCGGAGAAATTGTAAAGAGCGGCATGGCTTGCGATCTGTTAAAAGACGAAGCTGTAAAAGCCGCTTATCTGGGAGGTTAAAAAATGATCGTATACAGGGTTATGTCAAGGAATCCGGTTTTTATTCATCCTGATATTTCTCTCGCCGAAGCGCGTTCAATAATGGATAAAGAAAAAATCGGCCATCTGCCGGTGTTAAATAAAAACAATGAACTTGCAGGGCTTATCACAAAAGTTGATCTTGTAAAAGCCGGTCCATCGCCCGCTACAACTCTTGATATGTACGAAATCAGTTATCTGCTTTCTAAACTAAAAGTAGATAAAGTAATGGTAAAAAATGTTATAACCGTGCAGGAGAACGAAGTAATCGAAGAAGCCGCGCGTATCATGGCGGATCACGGCATCGGCTGCCTTCCCGTAATGAACGGCTCTCTGCTTGTCGGCATGATAACAGACTCTGACATCTTCCATTTTTTTGTGAACGCGTTCGGCGCGCGTCATCAGGGTATAAGAATTACAATTAACCTGAAGGAAAAACCGGGACAGGTCGCCGCTTTTGCCGGCGCGGTTGCGGAAAAGGGCGGCAATATAGTTGCTTTTGTTACATCAGAAGGCGATGATGTCGCGCACCGCCGCGCCGTTTTAAAAGTAACAGGAATAAGCCGGAACGATGTAGAGGCGATTGCTAAAAACCTCGCTGATGTGGAGATTGAAGATATACGGGAATAGTGGTATTATACTAATTTGATACATGTTCTCGAAAGTAAAATTGCTGCCTTTAAAACTTATTATTCCCGTTTTTTATTCAGCGGCTATACTGTTAATGATCATAATACAATGGACAAACCAAAGCGGTATAAGGCATGGAAGCGGCGGACCGCTTTATTATAACCTGATGAACGGCCCCGCTTTCGCAAGGCGCGGTTTTGATCAAAATGATATTTCACGAATCCCTGCTGAGGGCGGGGCCTGGGTGCGTTTTAAGTCTCATCCGTTTGTTATTACAAATTCCGGTTTACCGGATCTGCCGAAACGCGCCTACCTGTCTCCATTCAGAACGCCGGACGAAGAATTTACAATCATCATTCAACTTGATATTAACAGTAAAACAATTAATTATATCGAAAACAATCCTTCCGCATTTCCGGGAATTTACTTTAGCATTATCGGAGAAAACTGGGAAATTTTTCTTAACGGGCATCTTATTCAATCGCAGATGCATCTTGACGAAAACGGCAGAATAAAATCGCGCCGTACATGGAGGGATGTTCATTTCCCGATTGATAAAAATCTTTTTACACCGGGAACAAATGTTCTTGCTCTGCACATCGCGGGAGATCCGACATACGACGCGGTCGGATTGTATTACGCGGAGCCTTACTATATTGACGATTACTACCTAATAAAAGATCAGCATGAAAGTTATCTTCTGTTTTTTATCTGCGGCGTTCTCGCGTATACCGGCATATATTATCTTTTGATTTTTTTATCCGTCAGAAAAAAAGAAGAGATTTTTAATCTTTACTACGGCATTTTTTCCATTTTACTTTGTATTTATTTTGTTACTACCAAAGGCGCCGTTTATCTTTTAATTCCCAGCTCTGATATTACTACCCGCGCCGAATATATGGGAATGTTTCTTTCGATATCGATGCTCTGTATTTTTGTTGAACATATGGGGCGGCAGAGCGTTTCAAAAATTAGCTGGTATTTTCTTGGATTCTCCGCGTTTCTCGGTGTTACGCAGATTTTCTTTAGCTGTCAGTACGGCGACGAAGTCATGCATATTTTTCTTGTCACCATGCTTATTTATTTCACATATATATTTTTTAATATTGTCCGGATTTATTTTAAAAACCTGCGTATAGGCAATGGAGAGAACGCCGGAAAAGAAAAAATATCTAATACATTTTTCAGTATACTTATCGGTTCATTAATTGTTTTCGCCTGCGGAATCCACGATATACTTGACGTTATTGTTTTCCGCAATTCTTTCAGGCTTTTTGTGTACAGCACGTTTGTGTTTCATGTCGGGATGGCGCTTACATTATCAAGCCGTTTCAGCGGGATTTACAGGCAGCTTGAAAAATCAAATGTCGTGCTGGAAAAAACCGTACACGAACGCACGCTGGAACTTGAAGAGCAGACCAGAATCGCTGTTCAGGCGTCTCAGGCAAAGAGCCAGTTTCTTGCGACCATGAGCCATGAAATCCGCACTCCGCTTAACGCGGTCATCGGGCTTTCCGAGATCGAACTGCAAAGAAGACTCCCGGAAGCTGATATAAGTAATATCAGACAGATATATCAATCCGGATCAACATTACTCGGTATAATAAACGACATCCTCGACATTTCCAAGATCGAGGCAGGAGGATTTGAACTAGTCAATACGGAATACGAAACCGCCTGCATGATAAACGACACTGTAATTTTTAACAGGGTAAGAATCGCGTCAAAAAAGATCGATTTTATACTTAAAATAAACGGAGATTTTCCAAAAAAACTTGTCGGAGACGAACTCCGCATTAAACAGATCCTTAACAATATTATTTCTAACGCGATTAAATATACCGACGAAGGCAGCGTGACTCTTTCCGCGACATGGGGGAATGTTTATGTCAACGATTCCGATAAAAAAGCGTGGCTGCGTTTTGCGGTGAGTGATACCGGCAGAGGCATCCGCAGAAGCGACGTTGATAAACTGTTTACCAATTACTCCCAGTTTGACACCAAGGCGAACCGCAAGATCGAAGGAACAGGGCTTGGCCTTGCGATATCGAAAAAACTCGCGGATATGATGAACGGGAATATAATGGTCGAAAGCGAATACGGCAGGGGATCAACTTTTACTGTCGAGGTGATTCAGGATTTCACGAAAAAAACCGAATCAATCGGAGAAGAAACCGCGGATAAACTCAGGCGCTTTTTGTATGTCAGTCCGTGGAAGGGAAAAGATATATCGCATGTGTCGCTGGCGGAAGGAAAAGTGCTTGTTGTTGATGATATGCCTGTGAACATTCAAGTGGTAAAAGGGCTTCTTGAACCCTATAAATTAATGGTTGACACCGCTTCTTCGGGATATGAAGCCATTGATATGATAGCTTACGGTAAAAAATTCGATTTGATTTTTATGGATCACATGATGCCTGGGATGGACGGAATTGAAACGGCAGCCGTAATCAAAAAAAAGGACAGCAGTATTCCCATAGTCGCATTGACAGCTAACGCGGTTGTCGGGATGCGGGAGATGTTTCTGGAGAACGGATTTAACGATTATCTTTCCAAACCAATCGATATCATCAAACTGGATGAAATCATTAAACGCTGGGTCGGAGACAAAATATCACCTGCTGCTCAAGAAGGACAGGGAGGCACAGCGCCTGAAATCGCGTCCGTGGAGGATAAAAGCGGAGAGCCGGAAACCGCGCCCGTAGAAACCAAAAGTGAAAAGTCAGAAACCGCACCCGCAGAGACCAAAAGCGGAGAACCGGAAGCTAAAAAAGAGCGGCCTTCAATTATCAGCATACCGAATGTTGATACGGAAGCAGGCATTAAAGGTACAGGCGGCACAAGTGAAATTTATTTTTTGGTGTTGTCGGCATTTTACAAAGACGCGCGTAACAGGATTGAGCTTATAAAAAATGAGATGGACGAGTCAAAGCCTGTCAGCAAAGATTTCACGATACACGTGCATGCTTTAAAAAGCGCAATGGCTTCAATCGGAGCGATGGATTTATCCGCCAAGGCAGCCGCGCTTGAAAAGGCGGGACGTTCCGGGGCTGATGTTTTTATCCGGCAAAACCTGCCCGATTTCATCGAACAGCTTATAGAATTGAATAATAATATCGGAATCGCCATTGATTCACCCGCGTAAATACGGCGTATCGGTTTCAAAAATTGTCCCGCGGATGCCTTTTTTGTTAAATATTTAATATTTTTCTTGTCTTTTAACTATACTATGGTATAATTTGAATAAGATCTTTGTTTTTTTATTCACTATCACAGCAAAGTCAGTTGTTTTTTTTGTTTTCCCGGAGTAATTGATGTTTTTAAAGAGCCGAACTATCCTTTTGATTTTTTTTGCTTTAATAGCAGTTATTTTCACACAGTCATGCAGTAAACCCCCGGTCGATACCGGGATATCTTATCAAAATATTAATTTCCGCGATGTCCCCGGCATTACCCACGACGAAGTAAGGGCGGTAGAGACGCTCCAGAGAGAATATAATACTTTCATTTTCGGGATGCCTTTAAGCGTCGAAGCGTTTGAAGATGACAACGGGAGAGTCGGCGGTTTCTCTGCTTTGCTCTGCGAATGGCTTACGAATGTTTTCGGGATTAGGTTTACGCCGCTGTTGTATGACTGGCTTGATTTGCTTGACGGTCTCGAGTCAGGTGAAATCGCTTTTACGGGAGAGCTGACACCGACAGAGGAACGGCATCATATCTATTATATGTCCAACCCAATCGCTTCGCGGATGTTAAAAACATATCGTCTAATAAGCGCTGCGCCTCTTTCGGAAATTGTTTCCGGCCGTCTTATCCGCTGCGGTTTTATCGAGGGAACCTCTACCATCAACACTGTAACTTCCGAGCTGGAACCCGGTACATATGAGACTGTCCTGCTGAGCGATGTCAGCCTGGTTTATAACGCTTTAAAGAATTCACAGATTGATGTTTTTTATTACAGCGGAACGGCGGAGGCAAACTTTGCTCAACACGCCGATGTTGTTACGCAGCATTTTTATCCGCTGACTTACCGGCCTGTCTCCCTATCGACCCAAAAACGATCGCTTGAACCTGTTATAACTATTTTGAATAAAATAATTAAAAGTTCCGGAACTTCTTATATAAACTCGCTTTATAACCGCGGAGAAATGGATTTTAATAAACACCGCCTGACATCGCTTTTAACAAACGAAGAAAAGGATTATATAAGAAACGCGGACGAAATTAAATTTGTCGCCGAGTATTACAATTATCCTATCAGTTTTTTCAATGTTCACGAGCACGAATGGCAGGGCATGATTTTTGATATATTGTCCAGAGTTACAGAACTTACAGGCTTGAAGTTTACTCTCGCGAACGATCAGCACACGGAATGGCCGCAGCTTCTCGCGATGGTAGAAAACGGCGATGTTCCGATGTCGGCGGAGCTTGTCCGCTCGAGGGATCGCGAAGGTTTTTTCCTGTGGCCTGATAATCCGACGCTGGTTGATAATTACACGCTTGTTTCCAGATCATCATTTCCCGACAAAAATATTAATGAAGTCTCGGAAGTCAGGGTCGGGCTTGTGTGGGGTTCCGTTTTCGCCGAAATTTTTAACCGCTGGTTTCCGGATCATTCCAATACCGTGGAATACATTTCGTCTAACGCGGCTTTCGCGGGTCTTGAAAAGGGCGAGGTTGACATGGTTATGTCAAGCCAGCATCGTCTTCTCGCGGTAACGCATTACAATGAATTCCTCGGGTATAAAGCCAACATCGTGTTTGATTACCCTTCCGAGTCGCGTTTTGGATTTAATATTAACGAGGAAGTTTTATGCTCCATTATGGATAAAACTCTAGGAATGATCGATCTTAAATCGATGTCCGATCAATGGATGCGTCAGACTTACGATTACCGCGTAAAACTTATGGAAGCGCGGCTTCCGTTTCTTATCGGATCATCAATATTATTTTTATTTGTAATTGTCCTATTGGTGTTATTAACTTTCAGAAACCGCGACGAAGGAAGAAAACTTGAAACGCTTGTGCATTTACGTACATCGGAACTTGACAGATCGCAGGATGAATTAAAAACCGCGCTTGAAACCGCTAAATCGGCTAACAGATCCAAATCGGTATTTCTGGCAAACATGAGCCACGAGATACGAACGCCGATGAACAGCATTATGGGTTTTGCCGAGCTTGCTCTGGACAGCGAACCTTCTCATAAAACAAGGGATTATCTTAGAAAAATTAACACTAACGCGGACTGGCTTTTACAAATCATTAATAATATACTCGACCTTTCCAAAATTGAATCAGGTAAAATGGAGCTTGAAAAAATTCCATTTAATATGCACGAACTTTTTACAAGCTGCAGAACGCTCATCCTGCCAAGAGCTACCGAAAAAGGGCTTACGCTTTATTTCTACGCCGAACCGAGTATGGACAAAAGACCGACGGGCGATCCGACAAGGCTTCGGCAGGTGTTTGTCAATCTTTTATCTAACGCGATTAAATTTACTAACTCCGGGATCATCAAACTGCACGCTACGCTTGTGAACAAGAGCGAAAGAAGCATCACGATGTACTTTGAAGTAAAAGACAGCGGCATCGGCATGACGCAGAAACAGATCGACAAAGTGTTTGAGCCTTTCGCGCAGGCGGAGTCCGGGACCACCAGAAAATACGGCGGTACGGGGCTTGGTCTTACTATAACAAAAAATATTATCGATCTTATGGGCGGGAAACTCGCTGTGGAAAGCACAATCGGAGTCGGCTCAAAGTTCAGTTTTGAATTAACGTTTGATACAATCGATTCGCCTGACAATGATGTTACAAGCGGAAATATTCTTGAGGATATAGAAAAACCCCTGTTCGACGGCGAAGTGCTGTTATGCGAAGATAATATAATGAACCAGCAGGTTATCTGCGAACATCTTTCCAGAATCGGGCTTAGAACAGCGGTCGCGGAAAACGGAAAGATCGGCGTGGAAATGGTTAAGGAGCGTCAGGAACAGGTTCAGAATAATCCCGGCGTGGTTAAGCAGTACGATTTAATTTTCATGGATATGCATATGCCCGTTATGGACGGTCTTGAAGCCTCCGCGAAAATATTTGGTTTAAAAACCGGCGTTCCGATTGTCGCAATGACAGCTAACGTAATGTCAGACGACATGGAAGTATATTCCAGAAGCGGCATGCATGACTGTGTCGGGAAACCGTTTACATCGCAGGAATTGTGGAGATGTCTTTTAAAATACCTTGTTCCAATCGAAAGGGACAAGTCAAAAGAAGAGAATACGGTTTCTTCAGGCGAAGCGGATATTGAATTCCAGAAAAGTCTTAACAATTTATTCATAAGGACAAACAGGGAGAAAGATAAACATATAATAGAATGTATTAACTCAGGCGATACGGTTACGGCGCATCTTCTTGCCCATACGTTAAAAAGCAACGCAGGTCAGATAAAATTGTACCGTCTGCAGGCCGCCGCCGCCACAGTCGAGGGTGCGCTTAAAGACGGAAATAATCAGGTAACGGCGGAACAGATTAAAACTCTGGAAACAGAATTAGCTTTCGCGATAAATGAGCTTGAAGCCATGATGAGCAATGATCCCGCTCCAGAGCCGCCGCCGCTTCCCGCCAATGTTGTGCCGCCTGAGCCCGCAAAGGTAAAAGAGTTATTCGATGAGCTTGAAATATTGCTTGCCGGCGGAAACCCCGAGTGTCTGGATTACGCCGAGGAACTTCGTTCAATATATGTTGGCGATGAAAATAAAATTGTCCTGATAAAACAGTTAATTCAATATATGGAAGATTTCCATTTTGACGCGGCGCTTTCTGTTATTGCGGGTTTAAAAGAGAAGTAGAATGTCCAAGGTACTGTCATTTTTGCATATCAACAGAAAATTACTGCTTCAGTTCCTTGTTGTCTTCGCCGCTTTTTCGATAATGATTTTAATTAGTTATTTTTTTGCTTCAAATATTGTCAGAAAACATATCGCTTCCTACGGCGAAGAAGTAATTACAACATCCGCGGAAGTGATGAATGCGCTTCTCAGCGATTTGGGAATAGCCATTGATAACATTTCTTTTTCCATTGAAAGACTGCATGCCAGCGGAGCCGGTATCGATGCGATGCGGCGCGAACTTGAAGAGTGGACTGAATGGATGCACACAAAACAGGAATCAATTGATTCATCAATCAATTTCTACGGATTTTTAAACGGCGTTTTTGTGGACGGCTCGGGCTGGGTTCCTGACAGCGGCTTTGTTCCGCAGGAGCGTCCCTGGTATTTAGGCGCGTATGCGGGTAACGGCGGGATATGTTACACCGATCCTTATATTGATGCGGAAACAGGAGAGCTTAATTTAAGTGTTTCAAAACTTGTTTTTGACAGCGGCGGAACGCCTTTCGGCGTAGTCGCTTTTGATGTTTATTTATCCAGTATAACAGATTTTATTATAGGTATGAATTTTCTCGGTAACGGTTACGGCGCTCTGCTTGACTCGCAAAGGCGTTTTATCATTCATCATATGGATCATTTTTACGGCTCGCCTCTTGAGTCGATCAATGGCGGCGCCGGAGGAATTGAGGAAATGTCGGCGCGGATTGCCGCCGGTGAAAATCTTTCCGCTTTTTCATTTATCTCGTATGACGATACTAAAAAGGTAATATTTTTTAAACAGCTTTTTAACGGCTGGTATATTACAATTATTCTTCCCAGTGACGTTTATTACAAAGATCTTGTAATGATGCAGATCATAATGTCCGCCACCGGTCTTCTTCTCGCGCTTGCCTTGTGCTGCGTTATCGCTTATATGCATATCAGAGTGTACAAGTCGGATCATGCAAGCAGGGAAAAATCGACTTTTCTCGCGAATATGTCGCACGAGATACGCACGCCGATGAACACCATCATCGGGATGTCGGAATTTTTACAGCATGAAAAACTTTCATCGCAACAGATGAATTTTGTAAACGATATTAATTCTTCCGCCAATTCTCTTCTTTCCATCATTAACGACATACTTGATATGTCAAAAATCGAAGCGGGAAAATTATCACTGGTGCCTGTTAATTTTAATTTTATAAGTTTTCTTGATAATATCAAATCAATGATGAAATACATGGCTGATAAAAAGGGTCTCGGATTTAAATTTGAAACATCGGGTGAAATTCCCGGACACCTTTACGGCGATGATGTGCGGCTCAGACAGGTTCTGACAAACATCTGCGGAAACGCCGTTAAGTTTACAAATAAAGGGTATGTCAGTTTAAGCGTTACCGCCGCAAATGATAAATTGTTATTTGCGATAGAAGACACGGGGCGCGGGATAGCAAAGGAAGAGTTGTCAAAATTATTTAACGCGTTTGAACAGATTAATACAAAAGATAACCGCGCTAATATCGGAACCGGACTCGGGCTTTTTATCAGTAAAACTTATACGGAAATGATGGGCGGAAAAATCATGGTCGAAAGCGAGTTCGGGCATGGAACTATTTTTATTATCGAAATTCCTGCGGTGGTTGGCAGCGCCGAAACGATTCTTCATTCAGATCAATTAAATATGGAGCAGACATTCAGCGCTCCTAATGCGCGTATTCTTGTTGTGGATGATAATGAAATTAACCTTAAAACTGTTGAAGCGCTTCTTGGGCTTTTTGATATTAAATCAAAAACCGTTTCTTCCGGCAGGGAAGCAATCAATCTTGTTCAAAGAGAAGATTTCGATATTGTGCTGATGGATCACATGATGCCGGATATGGACGGAATTGAAACAACAAGCGGGATAAGAAAGCTCGGAGGAAAATTCGCGGATCTTATTATTATCGCGTTGACAGCTAACGCGATTTACGGCGCACAGGAGATGTTCTTATCAAACGGATTTAACGGTTTTATTTCAAAGCCGGTTCACACCGATGAATTTAAAAAATTGCTGACTAAATGGCTGCCAGAAGATAAGATCGCGCCCGTGATACAATCCGATATCGAAGATTTACTGAAGAACGCAGATGCCATGTTCCTTGAATCAATCAAAAAGATGTTCGCGAAAAATAATCGTGATAAACATGATGAGATAGTTAAGGCGCTTAACATCGGAGATCTAAAGCTCGCGCACCGGCTTGCACACACATTGAAAAGCAACGCGGCTGCGATAGGAAAGACCGGTTTACAATCGGCTGCCGCGGATATTGAAAAAAGTCTTAGGGAAGTATCGCAAAATGCGCCGCAGATCGCGCCGCAGATTGCGTCGGAGAACGTGACAGAAATATCTAATCAGAACACCGGAAATTCTTATGTGAGTACAATGATGTTAAAGAGGCTTGAAATTGAGCTTAAAGCCGTACTTGATGAACTAGCCGGTCTTTATGAAGAGGAACCCATGCCAGCTTCTAATTTTAGCAGTGTTCATGTGGACCAGGAATCTTTAATAGAGTTGATTGAAAAACTTGAACCCATGTTTAAAAACGGCGATCCGGAATGTCTTAAATATGTAAATCAGTTACGCGCAATTCCCGGTACCGGGCTGCTTCTGCGGCAAATGGACGAGTTTGATTTTGAAAATGCCATGTTAGAGCTGTCGGAAATAAAAAAAAGGTTGATATAAAAAAAGGAAGTTACGTATTATGAATAAGTATTTTTGGACTAAAAATATATTTTTTATCATTTTAACTTTGCCAATTTTATTTTTAGCTTGCGGCAAATCATCATTACAGAGCCATGAAGGTATTTTCCCGTACGGATCATTCCGTGATGTCCCCGGGGTAACAGACGCAGAAATCAGAGCGATAGAAACGTTGAAGCGGCAGAGAACATCATTTGTGTACGCTATGCTTCCGGGAACAGAAGCGTTTTATTCACAAGACGGGAATATTAAAGGTTATTCCGCGTTGTTTTGCGAATGGCTTACAGGTTTTATCGGAATTCCGTTTAACGTACAATTGTTCACATGGAATGAAATAATTTCAGGTCTTGACTCTTATGATATTGATTTCGCGGGCGATTTAACCGCGTCTCCCGAGCGTTTAAAAACATATTTTATGACAGACCCAATCGCGGCGCGTTCGTTTAAATTCGTACGTCTTTCCGGTTCTTTGCCGTTAAACGAAATAACACAGACGCGCCCGCTGAGAAGCGCTTTTCTTAACGGAAGCATTATTATCGAACAGATTACATCAAAAATGGAACCGGGAAGTTTTGAAATTGTTTTAATTGATGATACGAGCCTTGCCTATGACTGCCTTATAAGCGGGCGGGCTGACGTATATTATTACGAAAGCAGCGATGAAGCGCTTTTTGATCACTACGAAGGTCTTATTCACGAAGATTTTATTCCAGTTATTTACGGACAGGTTTCCATGGCGGCGCAGAATCCCGCGCTTGAACCTGTTATTTCCGTAGTACAGAAAGCGATGCGGAACAGTGACAGCCGCTTTTTCGCGGTACTTTACAACCGCGGCTACCGTGAATATTTAAAAAATAAAATAAATATGCAGCTAACGGCGGAGGAAAAGAGTTTTATCCGGTCAAATCCGGTTATCAAACTAGTCGCCGAAAATGATAATTATCCTATTAGTTTTTATAATAAGCAGGAAGGACAGTGGCAGGGAATCGTATTTGATGTGTTAGACGAAATCAGCGTATTCACCGGACTTGAATTTGAAATCGCGAATGATCATAACGCAAATTGGTATTCCATTTTCAGTATGCTTGAAAACGGCGAAGTGCCTATGATCACAGAATTGATTAAATCTGATGTGCGAAAAGAGCGTTTTCTGTGGCCGGATAACAGGATAATGACCGATTCTTATGTGCTTATTTCAAAAGAGGATCACCGTAATATTAGCGCTAATGAAATACTTTTTATGAAGGTCGGCTTGATCAGAGGGTCCGCTTATGCTGAATTATTCATGAACTGGTTTCCGTATCATCGTAACTATGTTATGTATGACAGTCTCAATCAGGCTTACGAAGCTCTTAATCGTAATGAAATTAATATGGTAATGTCCAGCCAGCATCAATTTTTAATTCTGACAAATTATCTTGAGCTTCCCGGTTACAAGATTAATATCGATTTTGATTATGTTTTTGATTCTACTTTTGGTTTTAATAATAATGAAGTTGTATTGTGTTCAGTTATTGATAAAACGCTTGGATTGATCGACACAAAAAGAATTTCCGGGCAGTGGATGCAGCGGACTTTTGATTACCGCGTGAAACTGACGCAGGCGCGTATACCGTGGGTTATATTCGCGACAGCGCTCGTGCTCGGACTTTTTTTCCTGTTTATTTTATTACAGAGAAACCGCGGTATAGGTAAGCAGCTTGAAAAATCCGTGCAGGAACGAACAGCGGAGCTGCAAATCTCGCGGCAGAAACTGGAGTCGGCGCTTATAGCCGCGAAGAACGCGAATACTTCAAAGTCGGTTTTTCTCGCGAACATGAGCCATGAAATCCGCACGCCGATGAACAGCATTGTCGGATTTTCCGAGCTTGCTCTTGATAACGAAACAACGCCTAAGACAAGAGACTACCTGAAAAAAATTCAGGCTAACGCGGAATGGCTGCTGCAGATCATTAACGATATACTCGATATTTCTAAAATTGAATCCGGAAAAATGGAACTTGAAAATATTCCGTTTGATATACACGAGCTTTTCTCAAGCTGTAGAGCGCTGGTAATTCCAAAAGCTGTGGAAAAAGGAATTATGCTGCACTTCTATGCCGAACCGAGCATCGGCAGAAAACCAATGGGCGATCCGACAAGGCTGCGGCAGGTGTTTGTAAATCTTCTAACAAACTCGATTAAATTCGCGAACACGGGAATGGTAAAACTTCTTTCTGACATTACCAATATGACAGAAAATACCATCACGATGCATTTTGAAATTAAAGACAGCGGCATCGGTATGACATCAGACCAGATAGAAAAAATATTTTCTCCTTTTACGCAGGCGGAAACCGGAACGACGCGCAAATACGGCGGCACGGGTCTTGGACTTGCGATAACAAAAAATATTGTAGAACAGATGGGAGGGCAGTTGTCTGTAGAAAGCACTCCGGGCATCGGCAGCAAGTTTAGTTTCGATTTAACTTTTAACACTATCAGTATTTCCGAAGATGAAAGACAGCATAGAAAGAGTATGTTAAAAGAAATTCCAAAACCTGTTTTCAACGGCGAAATTTTGTTATGCGAAGATAATATTATGAACCAGCAGGTTATCTGCGAACATCTTGAGCGCGTCGGAATTAAAACGATGGTTGCGGAAAACGGAAAAATCGGCGTTGATATGGTTATGGAACGCATCAGAAGAGGCGGCAAACTGTTTGATTTAGTATTTATGGATATGCACATGCCTGTGATGGACGGGCTTGAAGCGGCGGAAAAAATACGCGAACTTAACACAGGCATTCCCATAGTCGCAATGACAGCTAACATAATGATCGATGATCTGGAAGTTTACAAGATGAGCGGAATGCCGGATTGCATCGGCAAGCCGTTTACATCGCAGGAATTGTGGCGATGCCTTTTAAAATATCTTACACCGGTTGGAAAAGCGAGTACGCTTGAAAATAATGAAGCGCCTGTGGAAGCCGATATGGAATTTAAGAGATCCCTTCAGGAATATTTTATAAAAAATAACCGCAGAAGATTTAAGGAAATAATTGAAGTAATTGAATCGGGTGATATAAAAACCGCGCACCGCATGACGCATACGTTAAAAACAAACGCCGGGCAGATTGGTCTTGTCAGGCTGCAGCATATCGCGGCAGAAGTTGAAAAACAGCTAAGAGACGGAAAAGATTTAACGGCAAGAGAGCAGATGACGCTTCTTGAGTCTGAAATAAACGACGCGCTTTATCAGCTTCAATCTCAGCTTGCCGCTGCGGAGAATGCGCCGGAAACAAAAAAAACCGATGGGTCCGGCAAGGACGGTCAACTTGATATTCAAGAGTTATTCGAAACTCTGGAACCAATGCTCAGGCTTGGAAACGCGGACTGCTTTAAACTCATTGACAGTATACGAAATGTGCCTGATTACATTATTGAAATACCCGGCGGAAGCAATGAATTGAAATCGAATCTGATACACCAGATAGAAGATTTTGATTTTGATGCCGCGCTCGTAACTTTCGCGGAGATTAAAGAGAATTGGGCAAAAAGGCAAAAATAGCATATTGTAAATAAACTTGCCGCGGAATTAAAAAACGTGATTCTCGAATGGAATTTTAGTATAGAGTAAAAGTATGTTAGAATTTATTGATTTATGTGTAGAAAGACCAATTGGTTCAGACGGGAACAATGAAATAATAAATTTATTAAACAAGGAATTTAAAGAATTAAAATTTAATACAATAGAATTGCCGTTTAATTGTTCAAAATGGGAAAAGGGAAATTCGTTTATTGAACAAAATAATTATAAAATAGAAATATTCCCAAGCCCGTTTTCAAAGGAAATTAAAGGCATTTTCCCTATAAAACATGTTTCAACATTATCGGAGTTAAAATCTATAAAAGATTTTAACGGTATTTTGATATTTAAAGACGATTTGACAAAAACCGCATTAATGCCTAATAATTTTCCTTTTTATTTTCCTGATGAAGATAAGTTAATATATGAAATTATTGGAGGCATAAAACCAAAAGGAATTATAACAATAAGCGGACAAGACCCGGTTTCCGGGTTAAATCCATTTCCAATATTTGAAGATGTCAATTTCCAAGTACCTTCAGCTTATACTGCAAATTTAGATAATATTTCTGAAGATGATAAAATATCAATTGAAATAAATTCAAAAATTAGCAAAGCGGGTTCTAAACAGGTTATATATAGAAAAGAAGGCAAATCAAAGGATATAGTTTTAATTACCGCGCATATGGACAGTAAATATTTCACGGAAGGCGCAATAGATAACGCTTCCGGAGTATACACACTATACGAAATTGCAAAATTATTAAAATTGGAAGATTATAAATTTTCGATAGAAATTGTGCCTTTTAATGGAGAAGACAGTCCCGAAGTATCCGGTCAGCTTGCATATTTGGATTATATAAAAGAAAATAATTTGAATATTAAATCAGTAATAAATATTGACGGTTCAGGGCATATTGGATCAGAAAATATGTTTTCATTTTATAATTTTAATGAAAATTTAAAATCGGAAATTATTAATAAAAATAATTTATTAGAAGATGAACAATGGTATTCCGGGGATCATAGTATATTTGCGTTTCAAGAAATACCCTGTATCGCAATAACAACAAGCAGTATGTTTTCAGATTTAATAAAAAATATTATACATACAAAAAAAGATAAAATGGAATTGGTAGATATTAAATTATTAGAAGAATTAAGTGAAATAGTAATTAAAATATTGGAAATTATTGATAAGGAATTTTAAAGTAATAGGCGAACCTATTTATTAATAATTTCTTTACTTAACCGCTTGTTATTTTTTAAAGTTTTTATAATGTAAAAAATATCTTCAACACAGTTTAAAGGCAAATATGTTTTATATTCATCAATTTTAATCTCTTTTATGGAAGATGAATTTTCATCTTCGTAAACACCGCGTTTATTAAAAGAGAAAAATGCAATGCCGTTGTTTGCATAATATTCCGGAATATAATTAATGTGGTAAATTTTTGGATCTGCGCCATCAATATAAATAACAAGTTTTGATATTTCATTACTACCATCCGGTAAAGTTAAATTACCCTTAATAGTATAACCGTCGAAAGTTTGAACTTTAATAATTTTTGAAATAATTTTATATATCTCCTTTAAATGTATCTAAATAAATTATAATTATTTTCCCGATTTAGTTTAAAGCAACTTGCAGTTATTGTTTGTTATGCGGCGTTTGTTCATACGCTATTATTCATATTTATATTATTAATTCATAAAATATTATAGCTGATGCTTTCTAAAAATGCGCAGTAAAAGCCAATGCACCCGCAACTCCTCCGTTTGGAGCGGGGAAAAACGCGACTGTCCAGTTACGAGGATCATTTAACTGCGCGGTTTTGGGTTCTTTAAACGGCGCAGTAAAACCGGATATTATCCCAGATGCCCATAAGCCGACTCCGAGAGCACACACTACAAACGGAAGACCAGTAAGCAGCAATAATGGTTCATTACTAGTCCATGCTGCTCCAAAACCAAATAATGCAATGCCGCCGCCTTGCATGAGCGTTAAATATATACCATTCTGCCAATCTCCTGAAATCCACGAGCCAAGCCCAAAAAATATGTTCAAAAAGCCCATTCCTATTTTGCCGACAGCACTTGCCGGATACGCAAGAGGGGTTATATTGAGCATTTGTCCAGTGTCGTATTGGGGAAACAATGCCAGTGTCACCATCTCATTAGTAACAGTCTCCTGCGCCTGAACAAGCGACAATCCGGTCGTCAGTAAAATGATTATTAAAACAATGTTTTTCTTTCTCATATAAATTTCCTTACATTGTTACCTTGTCATGTGACGTGGAAACTATAAAATTCATTAAAACCGAAACTCGGCTTTTTGCCCAATTAAGGAGTCACTTATAAATTTAACACAATTGATATTATTTGTATATATACTAAAGGGTATAATTTAGATCTTTTTATCATACCAGAACAAATGCTGCATAACTATTCTTGAGCGAAGTAATATTAACTTTATTCCTATTTTATTTAATATTCAAATATTTATTTCAAGTATTTTATATTTATAATATAAGTATAATTTCGCTTAACGTTTGTTACACGCGACAATTCTTTACTTCTTATCTAAATTATTCCATTTATTATCACACAAGACTACAGATGTTTCTATCTGCCTTTCAGATATATTCCAATATCTTTTTAATAGCATATTTTTTTCTTCCATTGTTACAAGTTTAAATCCGTTTTTTATATAAAAATTTATCGCCCAATCTGCTGTACTCCAAGTTCCTATTAAAAATGTTTTAATTGATAAATTTTTTAAATATGAAAGAAGTTTTGTACCTATTCCGCTATTTCTTTGGTTTGTTCTTATGTATCATGCCTTATTAATGATACATCGTTTTTTTCTTGTATTCCCATAACCCCTGATATACTGTTATTTTCTTCATAGCCCCAAAATATTACACCGTCATTTGTTTCACTTTTCAACTCTTCCATTGTCATATATGGTTCATGATACCTGTCATTTGGTATTTTTCCTTTATACGCTGCGACGGAATCATTTATTATATGATAAATATCTTTTAAATCTGTTTCATTACATTTTCTTATCATTTTCAACCTGATTTCATATTTTTACTTTTTTTATATTTTGTCAATATCAATATATTAAGGAAGTTAAAATACCGATTAAATCCCGATTATAGCCGCTTTAATTTTATCCAGCTTTCGGAATTCCCTAATCACAAAAACAGCGGATATTACTGAAGAGCAAAGATCAGAAAATGGAAATGCCCAGTAAACGCCGAATACCGGGCGTATGCCGAACGTTTCAAATAGAACGGGAAAAAATAAAATTGCCGGAATTAAGAAGATTATCTGCCGCGAGAGTCCAAGCACAGCGGCCTGAACCGGTTTTCCGATTGCTTGAAAAAACTGACCGCCTAGCAGTTGAACCGCTACAAACGGAAACATGCTTGTGCAGATGCGCATTGTTACTATTCCAAGTTCGCGCAGGCTTCCTGTGTCTTTGCTGAAAAGAGAGAAGCAAAATCCCGCGGCAAACTGCGTTACGAGAAATCCGATTGTGAGGAATCCTGTTAATGCAAGTAATGCGAGTTTAAAACATTTTTTAACACGGTCGTATTGCTTTGCGCCGTAGTTATAACCAATAATCGGCTGAGCGCCTTGTCCTATTCCCATTAACGGCATGATAACAATTGACATTACAGTGAAAAATATCGTCATTGCGGTAAGGGCTTCGTCTCCGCCGTACTTTATAATTGTCGCGTTTTGCAGCATACCGACAAGGCTCATAGCGAACTGCATTATAAACGGAGCGAAGCCGATGGCGACGATAGCTCCGGCTAATTTTAAATCAAGCTTCATATTTTTTACACGGAAGCGGAGGCGTGTCCATTTTGAATTGAAATATCCCATAACAAGTAAAAATGAAACAAACTGAGATATAACAGTTACCCACGCGGCGCCCGCGACTCCAAGATCAAGAACGAAAATAAAAATGGGATCTAGAATGATGTTTAACACAGCGCCCGCGATTTGTACCAGCATGGATGTTTTGGGGTGTCCGTCAGAACGTATAAAATGTGTAAGACCAGGACTCATCGCGCCGAATATCGCGCCGTAAAGCGTTATGCGCAAATATGTGCTCGCGTACTCGTAAACTTTTCCCTCGGCTTTCATGATATCGCGGAGGATTGGTTCCATAAAAATCATCGCGATTATTATACAGACAGCCGGAATAAGGAATAGCAGTGTGAACGCGTTTCCCATTATTTTTTCCACTTCGTCATGGCGTCTTTCTCCCATTCGTATGGAAAAAAGCGAGTTCGCGCCGATTCCGACAAGCATGGAAACAGCCATGACGATCATCATCACGGGCATAACAAGCCCGATACCGGCGATCGCAAGCGGATCGACTCCCTGCCCAAGATATATTCTGTCAACAATGTTGTATAACGCGTTTACAAGCATCCCGATAATTGCCGGGACGGAAAAGGAGATTAATAATTTACCTATGGGATCTTTCCCGATGCGGTCTGTCGCCAGTCCTGTTTCAGCCAATGCCGGACTCCTGTGTAAAAGATTTTATACTATCCGGTTTATTCAAGCGCGCTTTTTTTCTTCAGGTTATCAAGATTCATTTTCGCTGCAAGATATCCGTGAGCCGCTGCGTAATTGTACCATTCGTATGCTTTTAAATCATTCTTCGGTACACAGGTTCCGTTCTCATAACAATGACCCAGCATATTCTGCGCGGGCGGATATCCGCGTTCTGCGGATTTCTTGTACCACTCAAACGCTTTTTTGGAATCCGCTTCTACGCCTTTACCATGCTCATAACATTCGCCCAGATTATATTGAGCGAAAGAGTTTCCTCGGGTCGCGGCTTTTTTGAACCAGTCGAAAGCTTCATACAGATCTTTTTTAACGCCGTTGCCGTTCGCGTAACAGAATCCTAAATTACCTTGAGCCGGAGGATAATTTTTTTCTGCGGCTTTCTGATAATACGCAATCGCCTTCTTCATATCCTGTTCCACTCCGTATGCGCTCTCGAAACACCAGCCTAAGTTGGTTTCCGCTGGAGCATATCCCTGCGCCGATGATTTCATATAATATTCAACCGCTTTGACATAATTCTGCGGTACGCCATGACCTTTCTCGTAAAAAATCCCAACGAGGCACTGCGACGGAGCGTGTCCCATTTTAGCGGCTTTTAAAAAAAATTCAAAAGCCCCTGCGAAATTATACAACATTCCTTCTGCGTTTCCTGCGGCATACAATGATTCCGCGTCATCCATCGATTCAATATCTAACATTTTTTTCTCCTGAACTTTACATTATTTATTTTTAATTGATTATACAATTTTTTTATTTATATTGCAATTTGTTTTTATTATGTATTTTGATAATAAAACGAATCAATATACAAGTAGATAAATTATATTAATCGATATATAATTAAACCATGTATATATCCAAACTCGCATCTGCCTGTGAAGTGAATATACTTCAGGAGCTTGAATCGCGCAGGGTTCAACTTGCGGCGCAAGGCGCGGACATTATCAATCTGTCGGTTGGAACTCCTGACAGGCCGCCAGCGCGTCACGTAATGAACGCGGTTGAAGAGGCTTCCAAAAATCCCGAAAATTATAAATACACATTGATCGATCCGCCTGCTTTGATAAACGCGGTTCAAGGCTGGTATAAAAAGCGATACAATGTTGACATCGCGCCCGATGAGATGCTGTCGATATACGGATCGCAGGAAGGCTTCGCGCATATTTTTCACGCGCTCTGCGATCCCGGTGATCTCGTGATTGCCGGCGCTCCCGGTTATCCGATTTTTTTCTACGGTCCGCGCATGGCCGGCGCGGAAGTTTACCTAACGCCTTTACTTCCCCAAAACGGATTTTTAATCGACTTTGATTCAATCCCCGCGGAAATTGCGGACAGGGCGCGTGTTATAACCGCCTGTTATCCGTCAAATCCGCTCGGCGCCGTCGCTAACAGGGATTTTTATGAAAGACTTACCGCGTTCGCGAAGAAGCACGATATTATCGTGATACACGACAACGCGTATTCGGAGCTTGTACATGACGGAGAACCCGGCGGCAGTTTTCTGGCGGTTCTCGGCGCGAAAGATATCGGCATCGAATTTAATTCGCTTTCTAAAAGCTATAACCTGACCGGGCTGCGGATTTCTTTCGCGCTTGGTAACAGGCAGGTCATCGGCGCGTTCCGCAGGCTGCGCACAAATATTGATTACGGTTTGTCGTCGCTGGATCATACCGCGGCAATCGCGGCGTTAACAGGGCCGCAGGACATTGTTGAACAAAACCGCGCGGCTTACAGGCAGAGACGCGACACGTTCTGCGCCGCTCTTGCGCATAACGGCTGGAATGTTCCCGTAACGCCCGCGTCGATGTTTACATGGTTTCCGCTGCCTGTCAAAAATATGACAAGCGAACAGTTCTGTATGGATCTGCTCGATAAAAAAGGCGTTATCTGTGTTCCCGGCTCGAGTTTCGGCGAAGGCGGCGAAGGCTGGCTACGTTTCGCGTTAACACAGCCGCCTGCAAGGCTCGAAGAAGCCGCGCACAGAATCGGGGAATATTTAAAGATCACTCAGCAGTAAAAAATTTTCTTATTACAAGCGGGTAAAGCATTGTCACCCAGAGGAGCATAAGAAAATATCTTACAGTATCAACGGCAAGACCGGTGCCGATTATCAATTTTAAGCCTTCTTTAATCAGAAGCACTCCCGCTAAGCCGGCGGTGAATTTAATTATCTGCCATAAGATATTTTTTGTTTTGACAGAAAAATTTATGTAGAGGCGTTCAACATACATTCCGGCGGCGAATCCGATACCGGCTCCGGCGGCTTTTAAACAATCAGACAGATAGTGCCGTTCAATTGTCCCGTTGGAATAAAGCACAGCCGCAATTACAATTACAGCGGCGGCGTATAGAATCATCACAAGAGCGATTATTAATTCCCGCGTTTTACATATCGTATCATTATAAAAAATAATTGTAAGCGCGATGAGCAGCGACGAAATGATAAGCGATGTGATTACATCAAGCGGCGTATGTACGCCAAGATACATTCTCGAGAACGCGACAAGAATTACAATTATAAAACAAATTGTTTTAAACGGAATATTTTTTACCTGCATTCCGAGCGCACCGAAAAGAGCTGTTGCGCTCTGTGTGTGGCCGCTTGGAAAAGAATAACCCGTGGCGTGTTTAACCGCCGATTGTACAGGGCTAAGCGACGGGTCGGCTATCCACGGGCGGTCAATTCTAAAACAAATCTTCATACCTTGAACGGTTAACCCTGAGAGAAAGTACGCGATGCCGATTATGTACGCTGTGCGTTTACTTATGCACCAGAAGATCGCGCAAAGTATAACTATCCCGATGGTTTCTTCACCGAGACCCGTAATTACGCTGATTACCGTATCAAGAAAAGGCGTTCGTATGCTTTCCAGAAATTTTAAAAATTCCATTTTATTCTCCGTATTTAATATTAAATTATCGTAACATATAGTTTAATTGATGTAAATAAATTTGTTAAAGATTAGAAATTGATATATAATCATACGAATAAGGAGTATTTCCATGACAATACAGCAGCCCGGTGAAAGTATGTATTATCAGTTTATATACGATTGCGATGAAATTGAATGGTTCTACAAATACGCTGTACCGCGCGTTGAGCAGGACAAAGTTCTCTTTTGGAGTCTGAGTGCACGAAATAAAATCCTTAATGAAGAAGAGAGAAAATATTATATGCTTGGGCGCTCGGAGATGATGAAAAAATCCGTGATTCGGAAAAACGGTTTTTCTTTTTTTATGGAGAGTTTAAGGTCTGTTGAATGTCATAAACACGCGATGCTGACAAAGTCAAGAGTGCCTTATCCCCAGAAATGCCTGCGGCTTTACTGGAATTTAAACGCGACATCGGTCAGAAAAGTGATCTTTGAGCAGCAGAGGTTAATCAACGAATACAACGAGGAGATGATCGCCGCCGCCTTAAAAAAAAGCGACGCCGCGATTGAGTCCGCGTTTCATAAAATGAGGCGCATATTTGACGCGACATTGTCGTTATACGCAAGAGCTTCAGCGGAAAGAATGTGGTGCGATTTTGAAATTGACATGGAAGCGGATGATCTTGATAAAGATTCTTATCATCAATTTATAAATCTATCGCGGAAATTTTTGACGGAAAAAATCAAAAAAGGAAATTTCCTTATTGTAACTTCTCCCGGCGGTTTACATTTTCCTGTAAAAAAAACCGCGCTGACATTTAATCCGCAGGAGTTAATAAATGGTTTGGGCGGTTTAGCAAATGAATGCCGTTTGTCAATAATCGAGTGTATTAGAAACGAGAATGAGATGATCGTTCTTCCGGGAACATACGCCTACCGCGCGGACGGTTCTCAGGCTTCTCCCGTTGTTCTTAATAAGGATGATTTTTCTCCCGGCGATGAAATTAAAAAAGAGCCTGAGTAAAATTCTTATTTAAAATAATTTATTTTACAAGATATTTTTGTAATACTGTAAGGAATTCGATTACATCAATCGGTTTGCCTATATGCCCGTTCATTCCCGATTCAATGCATTTTTCAATGTCTTCGCGGAAAACATTAGCTGTCATCGCGATTATCGGTATTTGTTTACGTATATGCGTTTGTGTTTCATCTTTGACAGAACCTGCCGCGTTTGTATTTGTTAGTTGATTTTCTAATACTCTTATCTTCCGCGTTGCGTCATAACCATCCATCTCCGGCATTTGCACGTCCATTAGTATCAGATCATAATCCGGGTACTTTTTGAACATATCAACCGCTTCCAGTCCGTTATGCGCAAAATCAACTTCCAAAAGCGTCGGCGCAACCAGCGTTTCAATTATTTCCCGGTTAATTTCCACATCTTCGGCAAGTAGAATTTTATAACCTTTAAAAATTCCATCATAGTTGATCTTTTTTTCTACAATCGTATCAGTTTCGTTATTCGATGTGCCGCGTTTTTCCGTTATATTAAAAAAGAACGAAGAGCCTTTTCCGGGTTCGGACTCAATTTCAAGACTGCTTCCCATTAATTCAACGATATTTTTTGATATTGAAAGCCCAAGCCCGGTGCCGCCGAACTTGCGCGATGTTTTTGAATCAGCCTGCTGGAACGCGTGAAATATCAATTTGTGCTGTTCGGGATTTATTCCGATTCCCGAATCTTTAACGGTTATTTTTATAGTATACAAACCGTTTTCTTCGCCGATTAAACGCGCGTCGAGAGTTATTGAACCGCCTTCGGGAGTAAACTTGATCGCGTTGCTCAGCAAATTTGTGATAACCTGCGCCAGTCTTTGATCGTCGCCTATCAATACGCGCGGTATGGATTCATCAATATATACTGACATCTCTTGTTTTTTTTCATCGGTGCGGAAACTGATTATATTGACAACACGCATAAGAGTTTTTTCAAAATTATATTCTTCATGCGACAGTTTAAACATATTGGCTTCAATCTTTGACATATCAAGAACATCATTAATGACACCTAACAAATGCTGTGACGCGCTTTCGATCTTCTCAAGGCAGTAATCTTTGCGCGGTATATCACCCGCTGATTTTCCGATAAAAGTCATACCGATAATTGCGTTCATCGGCGTACGGATCTCGTGGCTCATGTTCGCGAGGAATGCGCTTTTTTGCCTGCTCTCCTCGCCGGCTTTTTCTCTTGCTTTGTCAATTCGAATCAGAACTAAAATAAGCGCCGTGGATAAAATCGCGCCTAAAACTAAAAGCACTATCAACATTTGATTTGTACCGGCGTAAAACATTTTTTTTGGAGATAACAGCATTAAATGCCAGCCGTTATCAAGAAGACGCGTAAAAACAATGACATCTTCCCCTTTCCAGTTTTTCATGGGGCGTTCATATACTTCCATGCCATTATAAAAAAAATCTTTAAACATGGAGATTCGAAGTCCGGGATCATCCATGCGCCTTCCCACATAGGAGGGGTTCGCGTGAGCGAACATGGTTAAATCCTGAGCGGCAATCGCGCCGTACCCGCCGTCGCTGACAGCCGCGTTAACGACAATCTCGCCGATCTTATCCATCGGAACATCGATACTGACAACGCCGATGCGTATATCATCCTTATCATGAATACATATAGAATATGAAATTATATATTCACCAGTCATGTAATCAATGTACGGCATTGTTTCAACGATATTGCCGCAGTAAGTAATCGCGTCCCTGTACCATGACTGATCGAAAACTGAAAAATTTTCCGGCTGAACCCAATTGATATTTTCGCTGAATAAATGAACCGGCCCGCCTTCAATCGTTTCAAAATAACCGTATAAGCCGTTAACATTCGATAACCCTGATTCTTCTGAAGAAGCATAATCGCTGATGACATTTATATAGTGCTGAAGATGTCTTATATTACCGTCTGTTATCATCTGTTGAACAGTCTGCGAAAAATTACCAAGCATCATTTTGGATGCGATAAGCTCCAATTCTATCTGCTGTTGAGTGAAAGACAATACGCTTTCCGCGTTCCTTAAAAGATTCTCCCTTACGGTTCTTGAATTGAACCTGTAGCTCAGGAAGACCATCAAGGTAAACGCAAGCAGCGTGAAAATTATCTGTGTATATAATATTTTGAATTTACTTTTCATATTAATGTTCCATTTATTATATCACATATCGATATATTAAATATATATTTTTATCGCGAATTGATATTAATATTATTATTAAATTCAAGGTATAATATTTTGAAAGAGGTAAACAGGTTACATGGTTATTCTTTACGATCCACGCGTTATAGTAAATTACCGCGATTACGGCATAATGCTTCCAATTCCGCCCGGCCGGGGAAAGCGCGTACTGGATTTTCTGGGAAACGGGATATCCGCGCTGGATTTTAACGGAGCTTTGACACGGCTTAACCGCGAAGGAAACGATTTAAAACTGATAGAAGGGAAGATTATAAACAGGGAAGATCTTGAACGCGTGCATAGTAAAAATTACACGGCGAAGCTATACGGAGACGGGATTGAGAAGGCTTTGATTGACACTTATGAATTGATTGACGCTGACGGAAAACCGCGGCGTTATGAGTCGGAACACGCGTTAAAGCCGTTATCTGATATGTTCTGGACACTGGTGTCTCAGGCGGGAGGAACGTATCTGGCGGGTCTGCTTGCGTTAAGCGGCGGCGGTTTTTGCTATTATCTCGGCGGAGGTATGCATCATGCCCGTTATGACGCGCCTTCAGGATTCTGCCCGATCAACGACATCGCAATCGCGGCGTTCAGGCTTCTGGCGGAAAAGCGTGCCAGCCTGATTTGGATCATCGACATGGATGCCCACAAGGGAGACGGAACCGCGGAAATTGTTCATTTCGCGCGTAAACGCGGAGAGCTTCAAACGCCTTTGGAAAATTCCGCGCAAGGAAAAATTGCAGATAACAAACCATGTATACTGACATTGTCGATTCATATGGCGAAAGGCTGGCCTCTTGACGATGAAAGCCTTGCGTTAGCTGAAACAGGCCGTGCGCCACTGCTTCCTTCCGATGCCGACATTGGAATCGATTCAGGCGGGGAAGGTGAGTACACCAGGCGCCTCATGGACGGCGTTAAAAAGCTGGAATCATTAAGCGGCAGAAATCCCGATTTTGCGCTGGTTGTGGATGGCGCCGATCCCTACGAACATGACGAGCTGGCATCGGCAAGCCTTCTCAAACTGACGCTGGAACAATGCGTTGAGCGGGATGTTTTAATTTACCGCTATCTTCAAGAAAGGAAAATTCCTTCGGCGTGGATTCAAGCGGGAGGGTACGGAGATCGCGCATGGGAGCCGCATGCGCATTTTCTAAAAACTATTTCCGTTCAATTCTGATCTCGCATACTCCGTCGCCTTTCGCGATTGTTTTATCAAGCCGGAGTTCACAGCCGAATGCTTCCGCTATGCCGCGATCTCCTTCCATTGCCCAGTCGCAAAGTTTATCAATCTCTTCATCTGAGCAGCCTTGTTTTTGCCATGCGTTCACGAGTGGGCAGTAATGAAAATCCACATCAAACGAATCATCATCCAGTTTTAGAAATTTCATTTCAAAGATCGCCTTACCGGCTGGAGGAAAAAGTTTTTTCTGAAGATGGCGGCAGCTTTTATTTTTATCCGCTTCGGCATTAACTGCTTCAGCGTTATATGACACTGACTGCTGCGCGGTTGTTTCCATTCCTGTAATGGCACGCATACCGTGATAAACGCCGCATCTTCGGATGGCGTCAGGCACAAATGTTTCCGGCTTCATTCCCTTTTTCTTCGCTTCGTCGCAGATCAAGTACATCCATAATGCGCGGTGTTCAAAAAAATTGCGTAAATTTCTTACAAGGAATCCGTTCTTTTTCGCTTTGTTTTTTATACCCATAAAATACTCCTCAGGATATCAGTATAACCAATAGACATTCGGTTTGTAAACATGGTATATATAATAACATCATTATGAATAAAAAAATTATTTTTACGGTTGAGAGCGAAGCGTTTGAGGGCGTTAAACGAATCGCTAAAAAAGCGGCGCTGGATTTTGAAAAGGTCACCGGAACACTGCCTAATATCGCGGAAGCTCCGTCTGCGGACTGCGATTTAAATGTAATTTTCGCGACCGTTGGAAAAAGCCCTATCGCGGATAAATTGGCAAGCGGCGGAAAATTCGATTCGTCGGCAGTCCGCGGTAAGAGGGAAGTGTATCAAATTAAATTGATAGATTCAGGCGGCGCGGCGAAAACGCTGCTTGTGTACGGAAGTGATAAACGCGGAACGATCTACGGAATCTTCGCGTTATCTGAATATATCGGGGTATCTCCGCTACATTTTTGGGGCGACGCGGAACCTGTAAAAAATGAATCAATAGAAATTAATGCGGACATCGAAACAATTTCAAAAGAACCAAGCGTAAAATACCGCGGTTTTTTTATTAATGATGAGTGGCCGTGTTTTGGAAACTGGACGTTCGATCATTACAACGGCTTTACCGCGGAAATGTACGATCATGTTTTTGAACTGCTTCTGCGCTTAAAGGGGAATTATCTGTGGCCTGCGATGTGGTCTTCGTCGTTCGCGCTTGACGGTCCTGGAAATTTAAATGAAGAGTTAGCTGACATTTACGGCGTTGTTATCGGCGCTTCTCACCATGAGCCGTGCCTCCGCGCCAGTGAAGAATGGGACAAGGTGAGGGGTAAAGACTCCATATACGGCAATGAATGGAATTATTACACAAACAAAAACGGTCTTTTAAAATATTGGGAAGACGCGTTAAAGAGAAGCGGAAAATACGAAAAGATTATAACAATAGGAATGAGAGGAGAACGGGACAGTTCAATGCTCGGCAGTAACGCGACATTAAAGGAAAACATCGATCTGTTAAAGGACATTATTAAGAACCAGCGCGATCTTATAAAAAAATATGTTAACCCGGATATTGATAAAGTGCCGCAGGTTCTCGCTCTTTACAAGGAAGTAGAGGAATATTTCTACGGCGGTGATCAGTCATATCTAGGAGACGCGGCGCATACGGCAGGCGCGGCAGACGGTCTTGTAAACTGGGACGAGCTTGACGGCGTTACGTGTATGTTATGTGAAGATAACTTTGGTTTTATGCGCACTCTGCCCTCAGAAAAAATACGCGGGCGCAGAGGCGGCTTTGGAATGTACTACCATTTTGATTATCACGGCGGACCGGTTTCCTATGAGTGGATGCCGTCCATATCGTTTGAAAGAACGTGGGAACAGATGTCCATGGCATACGATTACGGAATCAAGGATATATGGATTGTCAATGTAGGTGATTTAAAATTTAACGAAACACCGCTGGCGTATTTTATGGAACTTGCGTACGATTTTGAAAAATGGGGAACCGGTTCACCTAACAGCATTGGACGTTACACGTCAACGTGGCTTGAAAAAACTTTCCCGTCTGTAAATCAATCTGTACGCGAAAAAATGTCATTTGTAATGCATAGTTACATAAGGATGAACGCCATGCGCCGTCCCGAAGCGCTTAACGCCGGTATTTATCATCCCTGTCATTATCTTGAGGCTGACAAGATGTTAAACCTTGCGGCGGAAATCGAAAAAATAAACGAAGAAATTTATTCCGGCAAATCCGATAACGCGTTATCGGATAATGATAGAAACTCTTACTACAGCATGATATATTATCCGGCGAAATTAAGCGTAAATCTATTAAGAATGCATTTATACGCGGGAAAAAACAGCCATTACGCGAAACAAGGAAAGAAGACCGCCAACAAATACGCGGCGCTTGTTACTGAATGTATAGAAAAAGACCGCGCGTTATGCGGTGAATTCGCGTTATTCAAAAACGGAAAATGGAAGGGGATGGAGCTTGAACAGCACATTGGTTTTGTAAAATGGAACGATGACAATTACAGATATCCGCTTCGCGTTCAGGTTGAACCGGCGCATAAACCGCGGATGGTTGTTTCACGGAAGGACAGGGAAGAGATCTGTACAAAAACCTACGGTAAACCAATGACCATAATTGTTAACGATTTTCTTTACGCCGGTAACGATGAAGTAATAATTGAAATCGCGAATGACGGAATTGGAAGCCTTGATTATATTATTGAGTCAGATAATAATGACTGGCTTGAAATCAGTTCTTTTAAAGGTACTGTAGAGGATCAGGAAGAAATAATTTTGCGCTGTAACAGAAAAAGACTTGCAGAAAAAAATGTTGATGGAAAAATTCAATCCGCGAGGCTTCTTGTAAAAGACGGTGTTACTACCGCGGCAGTTGATGTAAAAGCAAAAGCTATAAACACCGCCGGTCTGCCTCCGATGACATTTTTGGAAAATAACGGCGTTATAGTAATTAACGCGAATCATTTTTGTGAGAAAAAAGATGTTGCAAACGGAGGCTTTAAAGAACTTGAAAACTACGGAAGAAGCGGCTGCGGCATGAAAGTTTTCCCGACAACTTCTGATTTCGGCGAAAATGAAGTTAAGCCTTTTATTACATACCGCTTTTTGATCGAAGAGCCGGGCGATTATTCTGCGGAAATATGGACGACACCCGCAAATTCCGTGCAGAATAAACGCCGGCTTAGGTTTATTATCGCGCAGAAAACGCACGGAAATACGCCGCATAACGGCGAGCAGATTATCACAGCGGTACCGGGAAGTTTCAGAGCCGGAAACCCTTCGGATAAAGACTGGTGTAAAGGCGTACTTGATAATATACGAGTAAGCAAAACTCAGTTTTCATTTCAAAACGGCGTTCAGGAAATTTTAATAGGTGCGCTGGAAGCGGGATTGGTACTGGAAAAAATCCTTGTTTACAAAAAGAATGATGCGCCGCTTGAATCATATCTTGGGCCGCCGGAAAGCCGGATGGCGCATAACTAGATTTTTGCGGCGGCTTTTATTAAGCGTCCATGCCTTTAAATGTATAACGATTACGGCCGTTCTGTTTTGATTCATAAAGCGCTGTATCGGCTCGTTTTACATAGTCGCTTTCCGTCTGTGAAAATTTTACCATACCGGTTGTGCCTCCGATGGAAACGGTTACACATTTGGCGATGTCATTTTTTTCATGAGGGATGTTACATTCCTGAACTTTTTTTAATAATTTATCGGCGATAAGATGAGCTCCGTTTTCGTCGGTATTGGGCAGAACTACGGCAAACTCTTCTCCGCCGTACCTTGCGGCGAAATCTTCCTCTCTTGTTACGTTAGACGAAAGAGCCGTAGATACTGTTTTCAGGCATTTGTCGCCCATGTCATGACCGTATGTGTCGTTATATTTTTTGAAAAAATCAATATCAATCATTAAAAGACTTAATTTTCCGCCTGTTCTGGAAAGAGATTTGATCAGCTTTTTCATGTTTCCGTCAAAAAAACGCCTGTTGTAAATTCCGGTCAATTGATCAATTATTGTCATATTCAGGAATTCGCCGAGTGTTTCAATTTCGTCCTTGCTGTAAATTCCTTTTTTATTATTTAAATCCCATTCGCCGGAAATCTGTCCTATCTCTTTTACAATGTGATGAAGCGGCTTTAGCAGTTTAGTTAAAAACATATTAAATACCGCGAAGATCACAAAGATGACAGCTAACATTACTGCGAAAAGAACTGTCATGTCTGCCTGCAGCAGCTCCCAAATTGAAAAATAATATACGGCTGTTATATACCAGTTTAAAGCAGGAACCGCTCCTATAATCGCGACTCCGTCTTTGCTTTTGGTATCATAATAAATAATATCACGGCCGGAAAGTTTTTCCGCTTTACTTAGAATCTCCTCTCCAACCTGTCCAAGCTCCTGCGCGATACTTGTTTTATTTTTTACCAGATTAATATTGTCCGCGCCTGTAATTTCACCTGATGCATTAAAAAAATACATTTGCGATTTATCGGTATAGTTAATGTAAATCGCGTTAATAAAACTGGAAAGGTTTATGCCTGTTCCCACAATGCCGACAGGTTTTTTACCGCTGTCGAATACCGGGGCGTTGATCCACAGGTTTGTCAAATCGAGCGCAGGATTGTAATTTATATTAAAATTGTATAACTCCGTTTCGTAAAGGCTCATGTTATACCAGTATATTTCCGGATCATCAGGATCGATAACATACGAATCATGACCCGTATAATAAAAAATTTTATCTATATCGTTTACCCAAAACAATGTTTTATCAGCTAACGCGCGGCAGTAGGCCGCCATTTCTTCTATGGCATGTTCTTCCAGTACACGATCCATAGGATTAATAAAATATTCCTTGATTAATGGCGAGTCTGCCAGTTTTAGAATAATAGCGAGTTCCGCATTTATGGATACTTCTAGCCTTAAACGTTCAAGCTCAATTATCTTGAGCAGTTCATAACCCTTGTTTCTATGCTGGATCTGTCCCATTAACAAAATATAGGCGGCGCTCCCGGTTAAAAAAATCAAAAGGAATAAAATCAATGAAAAAATTATAAATCGTCTCCGCAGAGACGTTTGATGTTTTTGTGAGACAGGTATGGAAAAAATATTTCTATGCGCCATATAACTATCCTAAATTGAAGGCTGCTGCAGCGCCGTTAAACATCCCCTGCAAAGGGCTATAAAACTTTCAGCGCTTCCGCCTATATCAACTTGGGACGAGCTTGTGTCATGCATCTTGTGTGAAAAAGACGCGTCATAAGAACCGCATCTGGAACACACAGCCTTAAGAAAAATTATCTCGTCAACTAACGGAATCATTTCCTGGGTAGTTTTCCATTCTTTCTGATGCCTGTCGCCGTTTAACGCGGAAATATATACCCTCTTCCCCATATTCGCCCATTCAAGGCTGTAAAGCAGGCTGTCAAAAAACTGCCCTTCGTCAACGCAGATAACGTCATATTTATCGGCAGGAATATCTTTTAAATCATCGACATTGTAATTGTCAAAGCTGCGGAACTCCCATTTTGAGTGAGTAAAAAATTCCCTTGTATCGGTTTTCGGCCTGACAATGCAGCATGGAATTTTCGCGATTGTCGCTTTATCAATTTCGTTTAACAAAATCGAGCTTTTGCCTGAGAACATCGGTCCGAGTAACAGTGTTATTTTTCCTGCTTTCGTCATCTGCTAATCCTGGCGACGCCGCTTTTTACAGCCGCCTGAGCCGCGGCGCCGGCGACAGCGTCCCTAATACGTGGATCAAAAGCTGCCGGTATAATGTAATCTGCGCGAAGTTCATTATCGCCTGTCAGGTTCGCAAGCGCATGCGCCGCGGCGATTTTCATTTCATCGTTAATGTCGCTCGCCCGGACATCAAGCGCGCCGCGGAAAATGCCGGGAAACGCAAGGGCGTTATTGATCTGGTTCGCGAAATCGCTCCGCCCCGTTCCGACGACAGCGGCTCCCGCTGCGATGGCGGTATCAGGCATAATTTCCGGCGTAGGGTTTGACATCGGAAAAAGAACCGCGTTAGGCGCCATTGACTTTACCATTTCTGCTGTAACGGTGTTCGGAGCGGAAACGCCGATAAAAACGTCAGCGCCGCGCATAATATCGGCAAGGCTTCCTTTTTTATTTTGCTTGTTCGAGATTTTCGCGATTTCTTCTTTTTCCATATTGAGGTTTGATCTTCCTTTATAAATCGCGCCTTGCTTGTCGCACAAAACTGCATCTCCAAGACCGGCGGCAAGAAGCAGCCGTAAAACCGCGATGCCCGCCGCTCCCGCGCCGAGAATTACCGCGTTTATATTTTCCATTTTTTTTCCTGTCAGCTTAAGAGCGTTAATCAGCGCCGCCAGAGTTACAACCGCCGTACCGTGCTGATCATCATGAAAGATCGGGATATCGCATCGCGCTTTAAGTTTGCGTTCAATCTCGAAACAGCGCGGAGCGGAAATGTCTTCAAGATTTATTCCGCCGAAACTCCCCGCGAGCAAGGCGACTGTATCGACAATCACATCAACATCTTTTGATCGTATGCAAAGAGGAACGGCATCCACTCCGCCAAAGGCTTTAAACAAAACGCATTTTCCTTCCATCACAGGCATCCCTGCTTCCGGACCTATATCGCCGAGACCCAGTACTGCGGTTCCGTCCGTGACGACCGCGACTGTGTTCCAGCGTCCTGTCAGCTCCCAGCTTTTATCCGGGTCTTTTTGAATTTCAAGGCAGGGACGCGCAACGCCGGGAGTATACGCAAGGGAAAGATCTTCCCGCGTTGATACCGGCATCTTGCTGACTATCTCAAGTTTACCCCGCCATTGATAATGTCTTTTTAAAGATTCTTCGGCATAATCCATAATGATTTTATTCTAACAGAATATTTTTTTTTATTATAGTTGTTTAGTAAGATCAACAAATAAAAATATCATTATAATAACCTTTTAATTTTTTTTATTTTTGTTTATTATTATGATTTATTAAGGAGCGTTTTATGGATGCAGGTAGACTTCAAATTTTAATTACGATGGCTTTATACATGGCTGCCGTAATCGGGATCGGCATTTATTTTGCCAGGATTTCAAACAGGAGTTCGGAGGATTATTTTCTTGGGGGACGAACATTAGGGCCGTGGGTCTCGGCAATGAGCGCCGAAGCCTCGGATATGTCAGGCTGGCTGCTTATGGGACTCCCGGGCGTGGCTTACTGGTTCGGTCTTGCGGACGCCGCATGGACAGCCATCGGTCTTGCGATCGGCACTTACCTGAACTGGCTTCTCGTTTCTAAACGCCTTCGCCGCTACAGCGAAAAAGCGGGTAACGCGATTACCCTGCCGGAATTTTTCTCCAACAGATACCGCGAAAATAAAAAAGTATTAATGACCTTCTCGGCAGTTTTCATTTTGATATTTTTTACTGTGTACGCCGCAAGCTGTTTTGTGACATGCGGCAAATTATTTTCCACATTGTTCGGCGCGTCTTATGTGTCTATGATGATTCTCGGCGCGATGTTTGTTCTTGTCTATACGATGATTGGCGGCTTTCTCGCGGAAAGCGTTTCAGATTTTATGCAGGGCACAGTAATGATCCTTGCGCTAGTGACGGTTTTTATCGTCGGCGCGACAGCGGCCGGAGGCTTGGGCGCAGTTCTTGAAAACGCGAAAAGTATTCCCGGTTTTCTGTCGTTCTTCGGTATGGCAAACCCGGTAATGGAAAACGGACAGCAGCTTGTTACCAACGCAAGGCCGGTTTTCGGCGCCGCTCTGCCGTACGGCATTATCACCATAATGTCTACAATGGCGTGGGGGCTCGGCTATTTCGGTATGCCTCACGTTCTGCTGCGTTTTATGGCGATACGTGAGGAAAAAAAGCTGACAATTTCAAGACGCATCGCAGTTATATGGGTAGTCATTGCGCTTGCCGCCGCTGTGTTTATCGGCATTGTCGGCAGGGCTCTCTATCCATCAGCCTTAAGCAATTATTTTGAATCGGAAAATATTTTCATTTTAATTTCCACCAATCACTTCATCCCGATTTTCGCGGGGCTTGTCATGGCGGGAATTCTCGCGGCGACAATCAGCTCTTCGGATTCATATCTTTTAATAGCCGCTTCTTCTCTATCAAAAAATATTTATCAAAGGATGTTCAGAAAGAACGCAAATGACAACGAAATCATGATGATTTCCCGCGTTACGCTTTTAACCATCACCATTATCGCCATTTGCATCGCGCTTGACGAGAACAGTATTATTTTTACGATTGTGTCATTTGCGTGGGCGGGCTTCGGCGCGACATTCGGCCCTCTGATGTTATTTTCACTTTTCTGGAAACGCATCAACCACATAGGCGCGGTAGCCGGAATGTTGAGCGGCGGCGTTATGGTATTCTTCTGGAAACTTGTTATCCGTCCATTAGGCGGTGCATGGAATATTTACGAACTGCTTCCGGCGTTTATCTTTTCAAGCATTGTAATTATCGTTGTTTCGCTTCTTACAGCTCCTCCGCCTGCCGAACTTCAAAAAGAGTTTGACGAAGTAAAAACAGGCGGTCCGATTATCTGAGTTTAAGCGGAGATAACTAACCGCAATCGAACCTGTGATTCGAAAGCGCTGAAGACGCGTTAAGAAAGAAGATTATTTCTTGTTTCTTTGCGCGGCTTTGGCGCTTTTTTTTACTGCTATTTTCTCATCCCGCTTCCGCGAACGGCAGCATTTCAATTTTATCATCGGGCTTTAGTTTTGTATCAAGTCCGCCTGTCATCATCAAGCCTGTGCCGTTTACAAGAAAAAAGCAATTCTCCTCGCCTAATAAAAAATCTTTAAATTGAGTTCCGTAGTGACTGCCAAGCTCGTCAATGAGTTCTCGGATGCTTGAAGAGTATTTTGCCTCGAATGACTTTTCGTTGTTTGTGTGTTTAAGTAGATCTGCGTAGAAATTTATTTTCATGTTTTCCCACCGCAAACCGCGCACCCATCACCGCGTTTTATTTCTACAAAATCAAAACTCATGCTAAGTCCGTCGTAAAGTATTAATTTATTCTCCGCCGGGTTTGGCAGCTTAAGAAGCCAGAGCAGCGCGAGGTTCGCTTCGATTGTGCCGATGATTCCTGCGGTTGCGCCAAAAACGCCGGGTGGATTTTTATCACTTGTTTTCGCCGGGAATATGCAGTTTAGGCATGGTGTACAAGGCGGGTACGAAAATAAAACACAGCCGGAAAAGCTGGTTATCCCGCCATCAATGTAAGGGATGCACAGCGCGGCACAGGCCTTGTTAATTATAAAACGTGTTTCAAATGAATCAACCGCGCCGAGCGCAATGTCATAGCCCGTTAAAATATTTTCCGCGTTTTTTCCGGTTAGGCGTTCATTGCATATTTCTATTTTAATTTCATCATTAAAACCGGTAAGTCTTTCCTTTGCGGATTCTACCTTTATGTGTCCGACGCCGGATGTGTCATACAGGAACTGGCGGTTCAAATTATTTATCGCGATTGTGTCATGGTCAACGATGCCGAGACGCCCGACACCCGCCGCGGCAAGGTAGGTTAGAGCAGGGGAGCCGAGGCCGCCTGCTCCGACAACGATAACCGAGGAACCCGCGAGTTTATTTTGTCCCTCTTCTCCAATCTGCGGGATAATTATCTGCCGTGCGTATCGTTCATACATTTTATTTCATTTTACTCTATTATCAATAGTTGTTCCATATTTTTATTGTGTTCTCAATTTTATTGAAAAATTTGGCATTTTAATATAAAATTCTTTTAATATAGGAGAATAATTTATGACGCGGAGAAAATCCGATAAACCGGATTATATATCGTTATACAAAAAACCGGGACCAAAGAAAAAAATCATTTGCGTTGATGATGTTAAATTCAAAAGGCTTACGCTGGAAACTCAGCTTGGCGAATTGTATAAAGTAATCACTGTAGTAACCTCCGCTCAAGTTTTTGAAGCTTTAAAAAATATAGATGCGGATTTGATTATCCTGGATGTAAATATGCCGGACATGGACGGATTTGATACGCTTGTCAAACTTAAAAGAGATAAACGATACTCGGAAATCCCTGTATTTTTTGTTACAAACCGAAGCGACAAGGATAGTTTTTCAAGGGCAATCCATCTTGGCGCGGAAGATTATTTTGTTAAGCCGTTCGATACTGTCAAATTGATTGATAGTATGGAAAAAAGTCTTTACCCTGTGAAAAAGCCTGTCCCCGCGGAAGCTCCTTCAAGTGATAACAGTACAGAAAATAAGAGCGATGTTAAACCTAATATATTGATTGTTGATGATATCACAAGCATGTTAAGGACAATTTATTTCTGTTTGCACAATGATTACAATGTTACCTTATTATCAAAACCCGAAGTCGTTATCGAATTTCTTCAAAACAACGATGTTGATTTGATACTGCTGGATTTATTAATGCCCGTATTAAGCGGATTTGATCTTGTTCCCATGATTAAAGCTCTGCCAAAGTACGCGGACGTTCCCATCGTAATTATTTCTACAGAAGGCGATTATGATACCGTAAGCAAAACGATGATACTTGGAGTAAAGGATTTTATTAAAAAACCTTTTACAGAAATTGAATTAAATGAAAAAGTTGAAAAGCATCTTAGAAACAGAAAATAAAACTGTTTAACGCGGAACTTTTATAACGCGCAGCTATTATACACCGCTACTGCGCACGCTATTGCGAAGTCTCCCGCAACAGCGCGTCCGTTTTTTCTGTGTATTTTTTTATCATTCTGTACGCTGTCTCTTCATCCAGTTTGCCGTTCATGCTTGGAGTTTCAAAAAAACGTTTAGGCAGTTTAACGCTTTTCTGCTGGAAGCCGAGAGCGCTTTTAATTTGCAGCTTTGTTTGATAAATACGTTTGCCGATTGCGCCGAGTTCATCATTGGTAAGTGACCAGCCGACTGAGTTTAGCGCGGACAGAATCGTTTCCCTGTCGTAAATTTTTCTGGCAAAGAGGCACATCACTAAAGAATTGGTCATGCAGCGTTCACATTCTTCCGCGAAAAGTTTGTCCACAAACGCGTCTTCGTCAAACTCCTTCATGCTCTGATCAATCCCGTAGCCGCCGTTGCAAAGATGTGAATGTCTCGCGCCTACGGCCGCACCGACAAGCGAACCGTAACCTGTGTGGTAACCTGCCATCTCGTTACCGGCAATGTGCATCGCGAAATCTTCTCCGCCGTACTTCGTTGATGCATAACGGGCGCCTCTTCCGAGGTTCCGGTAAAATTTATTTACTCCCGCGGCAAGGTTGATAACGGCTTTTATATATCCGGCGGAATCGCCGAACTTTAAATCTACAAGAGTGTCGTCTATCGTGATGTAGCCGCGCTCCAGAGCTTCTGTCGCCCAGCCGAGGCATACGCCTGTGCTCATCGCATCAAGACCGGCTTCCTCAACCTCTTCGACTATCGCGAGGATCTCATCCGTAGTCTTCACGCCGAGGAAAGTGCCGAGTGCGTAGATCAACTCGTAATCGTACGCTACACTGATCGCCTCATACTCATGACCCTTATCAAACTCGCGCCTGAACATGCCGATGTGAATACACCCGACAGGGCATCCGGTGCATGACATCTTACGCACAAGATTTTTTTCCGCGAACGCTTCTCCGCTGATGTTATCCGCGTGTTCAAAAGATCCGGCGCGAAGGTTTAATGTCGGAAGCCCGCCTGATTTATTTAATGGAAGAATATTAATCGGAGTACCTGTGTCATGGTACTTCGCCATGTTATCAGTCTGGCAGCATCTGTTGTAAATATCCCTGTAAACCTTTGTATATTGTTTTTGATCCAGTATCGGAATTGAGCGGTTGCCGTGAATGGATATCGCTTTCAGGTTCTTGCTGCCCATACACGCGCCAAGCCCAAGCCTGCCGAAGTGGCGGTATGTGTCGACGCATACACCCGCGAAAGCGACGCTGTTTTCCCCGGCGGCTCCGATCCTTATGATCGATCTTTTTCCTCCGGCTCCTCCGCCGTCATGCTCGCGGTCGCGGATGGCTCTTCCCGCTTCGTTGACAGGCAGCCCCCACATCGCGCGCGCGTCGTTAACGTTTACATTGTTTGTCGATATCGCAAGGTAACTGTGCTTGTCCGCTCTGCCTGTGATAACAAGCGCGTCATATCCCGCAAGCAGCATGGACATTGCCATGCGCCCCCCTGCGTAGCTTTCGCCGAGTTCCCCTGTAAGCGGCGATACAAACATCGCGACAGTTTTTGTAAGTACCGGGAAAATAAACGCGCCGGCTCCTATCGCGAATACTATCGGCTGTTCGGGCGCAAGAGGCTCGAGGTTCGGTTTTAAATTTTCCTGCAACAGCTTACTCGCGATGCCGACACCGCCAAGATACGGCATTAAATCCTCGCGCTGTTCAATCGTGATTCTCTCGGTCTTTAAATTGATATATAAAACTTTGATGAATTTTTCGTTAAGCATGTTCCGCTCCATCTTTTGTTTCAATCATTAATAGGCACTCGTGCGGGCAGAACCGGGCGCATACTCCGCAGTGATGGCAGATGATCGGCTTTTTTCTTTCTTCATCAAAATTAACGGCATGTACAATGCAGGAGGCTTCGCATTTTCTGCAGCCGATGCACTTTTCTTCTTTTAAAAGTACGCCTCCGCCGGTGCGTTTTTCCAAAGCGTGTCCGGGGCATTTTTCCATGCACGCGGGGTCTTTACAGCCGAGGCATACAATTGCGATAAATGAACCTTCCATTCCGCCGGTTGTCTTTACTCTGATGGCGCTTTTAATGAGGGAATGATTTTTATGATTGATTACCGCGCAGGCATTCATGCATGAAAAGCAGCCGAGACATTTTCTCATTTCTCTCGGTTGAAGTATTCTTGGCATTAGTTCTCCATGTATCGATTAAATTATGGCGGAAGATAATTTAAATTTCAAGTAATGGTGGTTGTTGCTTTTTGCACTTTTTTTGGAATTAGGTAATAATCATTAACCGCCTCTGCGGTACATTGACACACTTCTGTATAAAATTTATTATATTATATTATAGAAGAAAAATTATGCAAATTACTGAGCTTGTTGCCGAACTGGCGCTCCAGATTGGCGTTATAATATTTGCGGTACGTTTATTCGGGCATTTAGCCAAAAAGTTACGTTTACCGTCGGTGCTTGGCGAACTACTCGCCGGCGTTGTCATAGGACCTTACGCGCTCGGCGGTATCGCTCTGCCTTTTTTCCCGCACGGCGTTTTTCCCATTTCCACTACAAGCGGACTTGCGGTAAGCGTTGAGCTATATTCATTCGCGACCGTTGCCTCGATTGTCCTCCTGTTTGTCACCGGCCTTGAAACGAATTTAAGTTTGTTCCTCCGCTACTCAGTCGTAGGCGGCATCATCGGAATCTGCGGAGCGCTTTTATCATTCACGGTCGGGACATTATGCGGCGTGATATTTTTAAATTTATCTTTTTACGATCCTATCAGCCTGTTCCTTGGCGTAATCGCCACTACGACCTCAGTCGGTATTACCGCGCGTACATTATCCGATAAAAGAAAGATGGACTCCCCCGAAGGCGTGACAATTCTAACCGCCTCTGTTTTTGATGATGTGCTTTGGATCGTCATCCTCGCGATTGTGCTCGGCGTTGTCTCCATAATGAGCGGAGCAACCACGGGAGAACTTTCCCCGATTCCGATCCTTCTTCTTGCCGCAAGAATTTTCGGCATCTGGTTAGGCGTTACCGCGCTCTTTCTTGTTTGTTCAAAAATCCTCGCCGGTTTTTTGAAATTGTTTAAAGACACTCTTGATTTTTCCGTCCTTGCGCTTTCGCTCGCTCTTATGCTTGCCGGTATTCTTGAAAAACAAGGGCTGGCGTTAATCATCGGCGCGTATATCGCCGGGCTTTCGCTTTCCAAAACAGACATTGCCGCCGTAATAAAAGAACGCACTCACGGGCTTTACGAATTTTTTGTACCGATATTTTTCGCCGTGATGGGCATGATGGTAAACATCCACGAAGTAATTAAACCGGAAGTTTTATTTTTTGGTTTACTGTATACCGCCGCCGCGATTTGCGCTAAAACACTCGGCGGGGGCATTCCAGCGCTCGCTTTGGGATTTAACCGCATCGGAGCTTTGCGGATCGGAATGGGAATGATTCCGCGCGGCGAAGGAGCGTTGATCTCCTGCGGCATCGGACTTGCGGCCGGCGTTATTGATAACCGGCTTTTTGCCGCGGCTGTCTTTATGATCTTTTTAACGATTGTCTTTTCTCCTCCGCTGTTGGGTTTTGTTTTAAAAATTCAAAGACAGGGAACAAGAAAACCTGTAAAGAACGACGACAGCGTTCAGGAAACATGGGATTTTGAATCTGTGGAAATCGCCGATCTTGTTTTGAGTAACCTGTTACGCGAGCTTCGCAACGGAGGTTTCTTTGTTCAGACAATGAATGTCGACGAAGGACTTTCTCAGGCGCATAAAGGCGACATCGCTCTTTTTCTTACCGAAGAAAAAAAATCAATTTCCATCGCGACTTCCAAAACCGATATGCCTCTTGTAAAAAATGAAATGTATGAAGTGATAATCGAACTTTCAAATGTAATCGATAAGTTAAAATTTTCAGCCGATGCGGCGGAGATGAAAAAGGAGCTGTTCGATATCGAAGCCCGCACAACCAAAGATATACTGGCTCTTATAGACGCTGATCAGTTTATTATGGATTTAAAAGGCGGTACAAAGGAAGAGATCATTGCCGAGCTTGTGGACATACTTGCAGCCAATGATAAACTGATAAACAAAGAACAGGTAATCGCAGACGTGCTTGAACGCGAAGACACCATGAGCACCGGCATGGAACACGGCGTAGCTCTGCCTCACGCGAAGACAGACGGGATAGCTTACAACGCTGTTGCAATCGGAGTTAAAAGGGAAGGAATTCATTTTGATTCAATGGACGGCGAACTTTCGCGGCTTTTTGTTTTGATCGTATCGCCAAAGAAAGCAAGCGGTTTGCACATTCAGTTCCTCGCCGCGGTCGGTTCGCTTCTCAGCGATGAAGACATGTGCGAAATGGTTATAAATGCCGCCTCCCCCCAGGACGCTGTGGATTTGTTAAGAAAGAAAAAGAACGGTGCATAAAAGTAGCACCGGATTTTCTGTTTTAATCTATTGTAATATTAATTGCGGTATTTCCGCGCACTTAATCAACGATAAGCCATAGAGTGTCGGGACCTTCTCCGTTAAAGAACGTTTTTTGAGTATCGACAAGTTCCGCCTGCAGTTCTTCGTTAATTCTGAATGTAAAAATATATTCAACATGACGTCCGCCGTTTTCCCAGGGTCTTCTGTATAAAAAGTGTACGGTAACCGTGCCGCTGTTTACGCTGCGCAGGGTAAACTTTTCTCTTACCGGCGCTCCCGCTATTCTTTGAGATGAGGATGAGATTACCTGGCGGCGCAATTCAAAACTGCCGTCGCCCTCCATACTCACATCCCAACTATAACCGGTCGAAGGATTTGATACCGCTTCGAATTGAACCAATGAATTTGTCATCGCGCAGCCTGTAAAGTAAAATATTAAAAAGATCGCCGACTTTAAATAAAGCAGCATCCTGAAATTTTTATTTAACATACAGTTAATATATCACAATGAAACCCTTTACACAACGAAATATAGAATTTAAACTTTATTATATGCCGAATGTATTTGTAACAGGCGCCGACAGGGGGCTTGGGCTTTCGTTGTGTAAAGAATTTCTCGCTCGCGGCTGGACAGTCTTTGGCGGAAAATTCCTTCAGGACTATTCACTCCTGGAACAAGAGCGCGAAAAAAATCCCAACCTGCACATCATCCCGCTTGATGCCGGCGATATTGAATCAATCAAAAGCGCGTGCAGCCTTACGGCTCAGCGTATTGATTCAATCGATATGTTTATCTCCAACGCCGCGTTAATGGGGCAGGTCAAGTGCAGTATTGATGATCCTCCCATGGACCTCAACGCGCCATGGGATAGTTTCCGCGTTAACGCGCTTGGACCGGTGTGTATGACGGAACATCTTCTTCCGCTTCTTGACAACGGCAGGATGAAAAGGCTTTGCTTTGTTTCTTCGGAAGTTTCCTGCATCACTCTGATGAAGCACCGCGCGGGGTTTAGTTGCCCATACCCGATGAGCAAGACATCGCTTAACATGGCTGTCCGAATGATGCACAATCTACTTTACGCGCAAGGTTATACATTTAGGCTTTACCATCCCGGCTGGATGAAACGTATGCTGCCTGACGGAAGTCTCTCTGAAATGGCAGAGTATGATCCCGCGCAGACAGCTTCCCACGCCGCGAAATATTTTGAAACGCCGCTTTACGATGAACAGCGGCTTGTGATGTACGACTATATGGATCAGGAGTGGCCGTTTTGAGTTAGGGGTTAGGATTTTGGGGATAGGGGATAAATTTTTTATGGATGTTTTGATTACCGGGGTTATTAATAAATTTGACGAAGAGCTGGCAGCGGCTTTTGTTGGCGGCGGGTATCGTGTTTTCGCGGTTGGCTCTGAGCCGCTTGATGGAGTTACATTAATTCCATCAGGATTAAATGAAGCTGACAGGCTTCGTGAACACACCGCTTCCATCGACTTGTATATAGATGTTACCGATGTCCGAAGTCCCGCGGATTGCTTTAATGTACGCACCGGGCTGGATGCCGGGGTTATCCGCGGGTTGTATGACGCGAATGTTATACGGCCGATGGAAATGCTCGAAACATTCCTGCCTTTTTTGGAAGCAGGCGGCGGCAAACGTTTGTGCTTTCTCACGTCAGCGCAGGCGAGCATCAACGAGACGCGGTATACCGGCGGCTATGGTTACAATATGTCTAAAGCTGCCTTGCATAATTTTTTACAGATAACCCGCAACGCTCTCGCACCTAAAGGATATACAATGCGCGTTTTTGATCCGTGTCTTTCGGGCGAAACAGCGGCAGATAAAATTACCGCGGAGCTTTCCGCGCAGGCCGCGTTTAATTACTTTGTGCGCCGGCGCGGGATTGAGCGCGGGGACGAAAAGCGCGATGATGAAGGCACTCTTGTTTTCCGCGACGCGTTTGGAAGACAGCACACCTGGTGAAAAAAATATTTTGTCAAATTAAATTAAAGGACATTTTTAAACTGTAAGAGAGATTTATACCGGTATTGCCAGAGCGAACATGACTCCCTTTCCGTCTTCGGATTTCATTCCGAGAGTGCCGTTCACTTCTTTAATGCGATCACGCACCAGATTTAAACCGATGCCGCGCCCGCCGTGGACTCCTTCTCTTTCCGCGGTACTGAATCCGGGCGAGAAGATAATTTTTTTAAGCGCATCCCTGTTCTCAGCGTCTTCCGGCTTTATCAGTTTTTTATGTATAGCTCTTTCGCCGATCTTTTTATAATCAAGTCCGTTGCCGTCATCGGAGAATTTAATATTGATAGTTTTTTGATCTTCTGCCATTTTGATTGAAAGCCTGATGACACCTTCTTCTTTCTTGCCCTTCTTAAGCCGCACATCCGGCATTTCCACGCCATGTACCGCTGAGTTGCGGATAAGCTGCATAAGGACATCTTTCATTACGCGCCTCGGCCCTCTGTTGATTGCCTCGGCGTCAATGTCGGAGGTTAATAAAATAATTTTCTTGCCCAGATCTTCCGCGGCTCTGGTTGCCGTTTTTTGAAGCGAGTCGGTTAATACTTTGACATTCTGCCTTGTGCCTGATGTATTGCCGCTTCCTCCTGTATGGGATTGCAGCTTGCTGATTATTTCCCTGAATCCTTCTCTTTCGTTTGAAATCTTTTCTATGTCCACCGCAAGATTCAACATTTCCATAAACGGGACATCTTTCATCTCGCGCAGAGATTTGATCTTTGATTCAAGGTTGTGTACCTTGCCGCCGAAAACGCTTAAACCAAGAATGACCGCGTTTGATTTTATCGAGTGAATCGCCTGATAAACTTTTACAAGAGCGTCATGCGTGGACAAAGAATCGTCTTTCAGGATCATATCGATATTATCAAACTCAACTTCCATGTCCGCCATGAAGTCGCCGAACACATCCGGCTCAACCTGAACAAGTTCAAAGAACGCCTGCATCTCTTCCTGCCGCTTGGCTTCTTCTTCAGCCAGCCTTTGCTGCAGTTCAACCTTTTGCGTAATGTCGTACATTGTTACAAGTATAAATATTTCCCCGCGCCCGCGTTCTACAGTGGCGAAGGCGCATTGAAAAACTTTTTGATCGCCTGTGCTTTTATTGTAATAATGAAGCTCGTTCAGTGGGTTTATCTCGTCAAGCATATCTTGATCGTATGAACGTTCAAGAATCATGCCGAAATAATCTTTAATACTGGAAAGCTCGTTCTCTGTAACAGAGTCGGCGATTACGTCCGTAAATAATTTTCCAAAAAGTTTATTATCGGAGAGCATCTCTTCCAAGAACCGCGAATAATGATCCTGAATGACAAAATTTTTATCCATGAAGAAAAGACCGATCTGCATGCTGTCCTTCATGACGGCTATTTCATCGCGCTCGGCAAGGTGGGTCATGTCATATAAGCTGATAAGAGTACCGCCGCTTCCCGCGTGAAGACTGTGGGACACGGCTTTAAAATATCTTTTCTGTCCAAGAAGGGAGAACTCCCAGTCATCCGAGTAATTTTCTTTTTCTTTGAGCAGCTTACTGGCGTATAACTTAAGGCTTCTTCCAGGAAAAATATCGATCAAAGGACGTCCCTGAATCAAGGCGGGGTTATCAACATTGCCAAGCTGAGCTAAGGTCTTGCTTCCGTAAACGATTTCGTTGCGTTCGTCCACCATCGCGACATAGTTTTCTGTGGTTTCAAGAAGATCCATGAATGAGTTTTGCTGTTCGATAGCTCTGCTTAAATAAATTGTCGCGGCTCTTGTAAGCGCCAAAAGAAGCAGGCTGCAAAAAAAACAAACAGCCCAGTTGATCAACACTACGTTTATATGCGTGCCGGTTCCGCCAATCGGCGTTCCTCTTAAAAACAGTATAGCGATGATGATATTCTCGGCTGTTATAAACGCGATCGTTCTGTAAAAACCTGAATATATACAGCTTAGAACAACAAGGGCAAGGCAGATGATAAAATATTGTTCCGACTCCCATCTGCCTGTTATCATCAGTGCGGTATAAAATATCAACAGGATAAATGGAGAACTGAACGCGAGCTTATGCTGCTTTATTGATGTCCTGATGGTTATTATCATGACGAACAGGGCGACAAACATGATAAATCCGGCAGTAACATAATTGATTGCCGTCTCGCTCATCAATGTCTCGAACACAAATGCAGCGCTTAAAAATACAAGCATCGCGAATGATGAAAAATTTGCAAGCCCTCTTGATGCCGTGCTATCGGTTCTTTTTACCGCCATTTTTTAAGCCTCCCTTAAATCGCCGGGATCGAGGCCATTGGGTATGATAAATCGTTTACCGATACCATTTGAACTGCGTGATGAACAACATTCAGGCTGATGCTGGTGTCCTGTATATATTCGTTGTCAAGCTGAATCCACATGTGGTTGTTGGAATGTACGGTGACTTTTTTCCCCTGCACAAAAACACAATTTTTCGGGCGTTTTCCTTTGGCGTATTTTCTCATGGAAGAGATCGTTCCCAGAGCATGGGACGATTTAATTAAAGAAATATCAAGAATCCCGTCGTCCGGCGTAGCTTCCGACGCGCCTGTTTTTTTTCCGGCATGATACGGGCTGTTTGCGACATGAATAAGACTGTACTGCCCCGAGTAATCCACATCGTCAATTGAAATATCGTACTGCCTAGCGGCGACAGTTCTGTCAAACGCGGTCAGAAAATAATTTATAAATGATGATACTTTGGAAAATACAATGAAACTCCCTTTGTTTAATTTTTGCTTTACATCTTTCAAGTTTTTAGAGATGCCTGAGTTCATTCCAATGTAGCATGAATTAAGCGCGTAATTTACGCCCCATCTTATCGCGTCTGTATGAAGCGCCTCTCCGTTTACGAGAGACGGTATATCTCTGAAATTTTCGATTTTGTCATCGCCGAAGATCCGCAGAAAATCATACGATTCGCCGTGGGGAACGGCGGCAAGCTGCATATTCGGAAAATGCGCTACGGCGTTCAGGCAGTCGTAGAGAATTTCTTCTCCGCCGATGGCATAGACCCTTACAATGTCGCCGGGTTTTGCTTTTTCGGATTCTTCCTGAACTATTCCGATGGCGTTTCTGCGGTATCTGGAAAATTGAATGGAGAAATCCGGCTTGTCCTGTGTTCTGAAAAACTGCCCAATTCCGTCAAGAATATTATCCATCTTCCATTGCTGGTCGTAGAAGGCTTTAGGATCGAACACAAATACATGCTTCATTTTCTCTCCAATTTATTTTTTATTTTCCAGTTCAATAGCCACCATCAGATGAAAAAGATCGTTATCAAATGCTTTATGCGGGATGCAAAGAATGCGCGTCTGCTTGCTCGGCCATGCGATTGAATGTTCTTTGCCTTTAATGATTGTCGGGATCGATATAACTATTTTATCCCCGTTCGGTATCTTTGGTTTTATATTTCCGGCGATGATATTATTTATTTCGCCGATAGCGTCAATTACGTCCGCGTCAATCTCTGTATGATCCGCGCCCGGAGTAAGAAGGTCAGTCAATTTTATCGCGAGTTCAGATTTCATTGAGATAATGATGGCTCCCTTAACCACCCCCGAAAGTCCGATGACTGCCGAAACATCCCACTCGAAGCCCTTGTCCGGATCCAGATAATGCGGATGCCTGGGGCTTACATCAACGCCGACAAATTCTTTAAAAGTGTTGACTGTTACTTCCACGAATGGTTCAACATAATTTTGCAACTCTACTGTCATTTTGTTTACATCCTGAATAAGCGTAGTTTTGCCAATTTCTGCTTGAACAAGTCAAGTTTTATCGGCTTTGTAATATAATCAGTGGCGCCGTGTTTTAACGCTTCTATAACGTTAAATTTAGCCGCCTCGCTGGTTACCATGATTATTGGCAGATCCTTGTACTGTTCCATCGCCCTGATTTGTTTGAGGAAATCAATTCCCGACAATCTGGGCATGTTCCAGTCAAGCAGTATGAGATCAACAGTTTGTGTTTCCAGTAATGCTAAAGCTTCTTCTCCATCTTTGGCTTCAATGAAATTACATGTGGACTCAACTCCGGCAAATACGCCTTTTACTGTGTTCCGCATTATACGGGAGTCATCTACGATCATTATTGTAACACCGGCAGGCATAAAACCTCCTTCAAAATACTATTACCTACTTATAGTATAATATAATTATCGTATAAAAAAGCCCCATAATTCAATTTTTTATCATTTTATTGATATTCCATGCGCCACGAGACGGTATAAGTCCAGTTTTCCGGCAGATTGGAAGACGCCGCTCTGATACTCAGCCTTCCAAACCCGAAACGAATCGCCATACTTATGGAAAAATCCCATTTTTCTTTTTTTTCTGCAAACCATGTAGCTCCAAATCCGGTTCTGAATTGAAAAATTGACGGCGACCAGTATAAATCGCAGCCCGCGGAAGCGCTTTCTTGTCTCCATGTTCCGCCCGGAATGGGATATGGACACGGGATTTCATTCCAATCCGCGTTATCCAGCCCTTTTAATGAACCTGAAATAGCAATTCCCAATGGATTTTGTATTCCGATTTGCCTCATATTGATGGAAAACCCTGCCGCGGCAGAAAAGCTGTCGTTTATTTTCGCCGGATTCGCCGCGTTTCTGTCCGCTGACAGGGATATCCGCGTGATCCTGAAAATTCCGCCGCTTGACGGAAAGCGCCAGTAAAAACCCGTAGAGCTGCGGTTAAAATTTTCGCCGAAAGCCTGACTGCGTAGTACCGTATTAAATCTTACAAGAAAATTATATCTTCCTTTCCATTCGATTTTTACCGCGCTTCGGAAACCTTCGTTCAAACTGCCGCCGTCCCTGTTTATAAAACGACCGCCGGATCCGTCTGCCGCAAGCGAAATTGACAGCGGTCTTGCGCGGCTTCCAAACGAAAGCGCGGGTGTAAAATTCACGCCGATGTCCGCGTAGATCCCTGTGCCCCAAATAAATGTTTCGGAAAACGCGAAATCGCCGCTGATTGAAAAATCCGGGCAAGTAAAAAGAATTCCCGCGGCATATAGATATGTATCTCTTTCCGGCAGCGGCGGCGGGTTTGAAAACCACGAGCTTGCTTTTACAGGCGCAAGAGTCGCCGCTGTGTAAAATGTTTCAAAAAGAAGGCGTGAACCCCTTCCAAACGCAAAATCTAAACCGCCTGAAAATGCGTGTCTTGTTATTTGATTTTGACCGCCGGAAGAGTATGCTTCGTCCGCATCTCCGGTATTTTCAGTGCCGTCATGATCATCAGTATTATCTATATCGCCTTCAGTATTTTCGGTTTCTGCCGCGCTTGTTTTCCTTTCCGTGTTTGCGATTTCTGTCTGCGCTGATATAAAACTTCTCAATCTAATGCCCGGAAATATTTCGAGTAATGGAGTGGACAGGTACAGGTAAACCTCGTCTTTTTTAGACGCTGAGACGGCGGTTTTTAGATCGGCTGTAAGCGGTCTGTGATTTTCCGCGTAAGGCGGCGAGCGTATCCACGGATTTCTTATCCGCGCGGAAAGCCCCCATTCATCAAGCACGCCGAATAAAAAACGCGAGCCTGTAGGCCTGTGATACAATCCGCCGGTAAAATTGGTTATCCATTTATCGGGATTACCCCATGTAATACCCGGCAGATTATACGGATCGATATCCAGAGTATGCCTGTCAAGGACACCGCCGCGCAGCATGATGCCGAGCGGGAGATAGTGAAGGCGTACATCTCCCCGATTAAGAAGAGTACCCGTGAATCCGGCAGGCATCTCTCCGCCGGGTTTCAATTCAAATGACCCGCTCCAGAGGATGCTCCAGCCGAACAAAGGCCGCCGAGATGTCCTGCTGACAGTCCGAGCCGTTGTCATGGTTATATCCGCGAAAACCGCCGCGGTTGCCATCCCCGCAGCGTCCGGGTTTTGCGCCATGAGAGACTGACTGCACAAGAAGGCAGCCATTAAAAAATGTAATTTTTTCATACCTTTATATGGCGCGGATATGCTGTCTTGCTTGCGAATAAATTATAAAATGAAAACTTTATTGGATTTTTTTGGGAATAGATAGCAGACATAGCGGCCGGCAGGAGAGCAGGTCTGGGGAACCTTGCTTTGAATTTGCTTTCGAGCCCTGACCGCTGGAATTTATTTAGATAGTATTTATAAAGGGTTAAAAGAATAATTTTTATGGGCAGGTCTCTACAGCGGGGACTGCAAAAATGGTTCTCCAGACCCGCTCTCCTGCCGGCCGCTATGTATGTTATCAATATACTGTAGAATGTTGGCAGGCATTTCCATTTTTTTACCTTCATTTTTTACAATGTATTGTAAACGGCGTTTAATTGAAACTGAGTGTCAGACTACATGATTATAGTATCGTTATGCGACACACTGCCGCGGATGATTTATGCGGCAGGTATTACACGTATCCGTAGTTATACACAGCGCGGGAGAGACTTCCCCTGTTGCAAATTTTATGCTAAAATAGGTTAAAGAAGGAGGTGTTTATGAACACGGAAAAATTAAAGAAAAATATTGAAACTACTAAAACCGTAATAAAATTAATGAGGATAGGCGAAAAAATATTTGAAAAAAACGATGATGCTGTTTGTGCTGTTACATATCTGATTGAACGCGCGTATATATTGGGGAAGCAAAGTAAGGAAGAAAATGAGGTGAAATAGCGTGGTTCATGTGGGCTGAAGGTTCGAAGACTGCGATAGCTTCGTTACGCGACATGCCGCGTTGGATGGTCTGGGCGCAGTAATTATGCATGACCGATTCACATTAAAGCGCACCAATGCGACCATGATAAATTTTCAAGATTCGCTAGATTGTGTCTAGCGAATTGAATACCTTTGGGAAAGTTAGATAGAACTGTCTGATATTCACCTCTGAAAAGCCTCTACCGAGAATGTCTGTCAGATAGCGGGATAAGTTTACGATGAGATAATCGCCATAATCGGCGCGATTTTTGCCTTTTTGCTCATGCTCAACAATTCGTTTTCCAATATGCCAGTTTGTCTGTATTATTACTGTATTTACAGTTTTATAGGCTGTTGTTCGTGATTCGTTTATGATTAAGGCGATTTCCGCAAAGAATTGTTTGTCTTGTTTTGAAATTGTTTGAGCTGCTTTCTTCATATAGGTAGAATGGCACTAATTTAAGAATATTTCAAGTTGAACTAATAAACACTATGTAGACTTTACTGATTATTAATTGGCGGATAAACGTATTGCCATTTTTGGCGATATTCGAGATTTTCCTTGCAAAATATGGGTTACTGACTTATAGGCTACGTTTAACGCTTTGGATAATGCGAATAGGTTGGTTTGATAATCGTCAATTAATTTTTGTAAAATTTCGCTTGGGGATTGGGATTTGGTTGTTCTTGGTATGGTTATTACTCCTTGAAATAAGTTAAATAATATTAAACAATAATTGTTATAATGACAATACTATATAAAGTAGGAATAAATGGCAAAAATAATAATCGAAGGGAAGCATAGTAACTTTAATTTTAGTTATCCAACCGATGATAACCCTTTTCTTAAAGGTAAGAAAAAATACCAAGCTCGAATACTTATTGATATAAAATCTGAAATATGTTGTACGCAAGTACAATTTGTTTCTGACGAGACAAAGCCAGACTACTGGACAAAAGAAGAATTGTTATTTGCTTTTAATGAAGCATATTTACATATTAAGAGTTATATAAATTGCGATAATCAGATAAATATTTTTGGAGAAAATATATTTTATCCAAAAACCGAAAATACGCAAATATCAGAATTGTTAGAACATTTTGAAATAGAAATTCCTAAAAATAGCAAAAATATAGATAGAATGATTAATGACTTATTATGTATCAAAGAAGCACAAGAAAATTTTAAGATATGTAAAGATAAATTATTTGAGGTTATAAGTTGGAGTCCAAGTCAAATAAATAATTCATATTATGGTATAACTAATTTAATCTATTTTATATCTAATATAAATCAAGCAGGTGTGGCAATGGCTAATAATAATGAAGGAATTTCACTTATTAGAATGGCATTTGAAGATTTAAGGAAAAGGAAGGATATGAATAATAGTACATATAAAACACATCATGTTATGGCGCAACAAAAAATCTATTGTTTACAATTTCCTAATTATTTTAAAACAAAGTTACCAAAAATAAATATTCAAAAGGCTTTAGATGAAGTAAGATGAAAAAGAGGAATAATATTTTAATCATTATAAATATTTTAATACTAATTGTATTAATGAATAACATCTTTGAAAAAGATAATCATAATAGTTAAAATCTGTAATTTCAATTTTATTCATTTCGTGATGTCTTATACGATAATCATTTCCAATAGTTGTCAATGTTCTAAATTCATTATCAAACAATTCTATGTAATTGTTATTATTATTTGAAATTTCACTTATTATTCTTTCAATAGATGCTTTTTTTTGATTATCAGAGCCATAATATGTTTTAAGCCTCTCGAATGCATCCCATAATTTTTCAATAGCAATTTGTTTGTCAGATATATTATTGCTACGATATGATAAACATGCTTCTTCAATTAATTCTTTTAATCCTACTTCTTTTATTATTTCATTTTTGATAAAAATATTTGTTATGATTTTTTCGATTTTTCCACCTGCTAATTTGTAAGGAAAATTATGATTTTTAAATATTAGGTTAATTTCATCTGGAAAAGTATTATTATATTGAGGAAATTTTTCTATTGCATCAAAAACCATTTCTGGTAAATTATGCATAATGAATTGTTCTGCATTATTTGTTTCAATATATTCACTCTTTTCATTAAATGCTTTTGGAGTATAAAAATCTTTAATATCAATCATTAAACCTTCTAAAGAGTAAACAGTATATGTTAAATTTGTTTCTGTGCTTCTTGATTGAATTTCATTATGACGAAACATAAGATTATAAATATCCTTTCTAATGATTTTTGATATTGATAAAGAAGTATCATGGTCTTTTTTATTTCTAATAGAGTATGGGATAAACTTATTACTGGCAATTTCTTCAGGAGTTATTTTTCTATAAGAATAAACAGATTTTCCAGATATTTTACTTTCTTCATATAATTCATAGCCATCTTGTTTAATCAGATCATTAACTTTATCAAGAAATGAAAGCCATACACCATTTTCATTCCTATTTTCAGGGTGAAAAATTGCACATAAAAATTTTAAATATTCAATGTCATTTCCATTCTTCAAGCCAAAGCGTTCATCGTTAAAAACCCAACAATATTCATAATCATCATTTGCAATAGTGTGTTTAATAATATCTTCTTCTGCATTTTTATAACCTTCATATTTTCCAGGCATTGTTTTTAAATTATATATTTTTCTTAAAAAATTAATTTCTTCTAGGCGTCCATAATATGGATATGTATATTGTGTATTCTTATCTAAAAAAAACTCATATTGAGTATAGCCATCTCTAAATAGTTCGAATAAACTCCTTTTTGTTAGGTCTGTTATATTTCTCATACAATTTAAAAGTTATCTCCGTATTTATTAGTAAAATATTTAATTAACGCTGCTTTCAATTATTGATATATTATCATCTGATAACTCATATAATTTATATACTAAAATATCTATTTTATGTTCTAATGCTGTTGTATCTGATTTTATGTTTTCTTTTTTGGCTTCAAGAATTTTATCAACAAGTAAAATTATAGGCTTTTGTTGAGTTTCTGTTGGATTAAATATAGGGATATTTATCAAAGGTTCTTTATCTAGTTGAAAATTATTACCTTGCATTTTTCCTTTGTTTTTTAACCAAAAAGCAATTAATTTTGAATTCAATAAACCTGTTAAATATTTTACATTAAATCTTTTTGTTTTTATAACATTTACAGACATCATTACATATGCTTCTTTTTCAGTATATGCAAAAGTCGGGAAAATTGATTTTCTTGGTACTAGAATTTTCTCACCACTTGCAAAAAAAGAAGGGTCTCTTGACCAATGTAAATGGAAAAATGAAAGTTTCCCATTTTTATTTTCTCGTCTATCTTCCATAACTTCTTTATATTTATCTAAATGTTCTAATAATGTTGGTGCGTCATTTTTATAATTCTTTTTTGTTATATATAGTATCCTTTTATCGGAAGCAGTAATAAAATATTTTTCTATGCTGGTGGGTTCATATAAGATTTTTATATATTTTTGTTCTTTTGAAGATAATTTACTAAATTTTGATTTATTAATAACAAAGACACCATCATTCACTTTTAAGCCATACTTTGATATTTTCTTCTCAGGAATTTTTGATATAGTATTTTCATTAAGAACATCAGGGTTTGGTACTATTCCTTGAGCTAATTCGTTTTCCAACAAACAAATACCTCTTTCTAATATTTTATTTAAAATGATTTCATCTTCGCTGAATGTTAAAAATTTATCTTTAAATTTATCTCTGGTAATAATTGGAGATAAATATTGAGTATTATTATTTAGTTTCAAGTTTAATAAATCTAAGGCATCTGTTAATAAAGAAACACCCGACAATTTTCTAAAATCAATATTATAATTGTCAGTTTCATTATCTTTTGTAAATGACATAATCATTGTTTGAATACTAGCGTTTTCAAATACCATAAAATTTGTGAAGTCAATGAGACAATTAATTCTGGTATTCTCTATAATCACATTTCGTAATTTACTTGCACCTGCGGCTGTAGTCCAGTTATTAGTGGCAATAAAAGTTAATATACCGTTTTCTTTTAATAAAGAAAGAGACTGACAAGCGAAAAGATACCATATATCCATTTTCCCTTGATAATATGGAGAATTTTTATATGTCTCGAAAAGTGATTTTGATATTTTACCTTCTCTTAAATATGGAGGATTGCCGATAACAGCATCAAAACCGATAAAATTACCGTCTATATCAAGGACTTCAGGAAATTCAAAACGCCATTCAAAAGCGTTTTCAAACATTTCACCTTCAAAATACATATCAATTTCAGCCTGTTTAGCCAAGATGTCTTTTTTTACTTTTTCAATTTTTTTCTCTTTTTCTTCTAATTCTTTTTCTGTAACAAAACCTAATTCGGGATTTTCTGCACCAAGAGCAGCCAATTTTTTTTCAAGGTTAGTTTTCTCATTGTATAATTTATTTTGCTTTTTGAAACTGGCAGTAAATTCTGTTTTTATATTTTTTATTAAATCTAATAATTTTTTACTTTCTGCTTTTTTCGCTCCTTTGTAATTATTAACCGCATCTTTGTATTCTTTAATCGAATATTTCAATGTTGAGAAAATATATTCATCATTCATATCAAAACGGCTAAACAGACTATCGCCGTTTTTAATATTTATATCAATATTGGGTAATGTTTCAAGTTCGTTATAATTACTTTCTTTGGTATAAAATGAATGTTTTAATAACTCTATCCAAAGGCGTAGACGGCAGATTTTTACTGAATTTGGATTTATATCAACACCAAAAAGACAATTCTCAATAATGAACCTTTTTTCATTGAAAATGGTTTCCTGAATACGCTGGTTTTCTTTTACATTAAGCCTATATTCAAAATAATTACCCATTTCATCGTAAATAATCAGTTCATCATTTAAAACTTCTATTTCACCTCTTATTCTTTTTCCTTCTGTATCAACAAGTATGCCTAATTTGCTTTTTATTGATATAAGTTCATTTAAAGCAGATACTAAAAAATGACCTGAACCGACAGCAGGGTCTAATATTTTTATACTGTTTACGATATTATTTGCTTCTTTAAAATCTGCTGGCTTTATATAATTGTAAATATCATCTAAACTGTTTACATTCCAACCTTTTACTTCATTAAACTTTTGAATTACTATTTTTTCTATTGTTTGGGAACAGATATAAGAAGTTATAAATCCTGGCGTAAAAAATGAACCGTCTTTGTAACCGTTGATTTTTTCAAAAATAAGACCTAATACAGAAGCGTTAATTAAAGTTTTATGTTTTTCTTGTATTTGTTCAGAACCTTCACTTGCAAAATCGAAAGCATCAAGAAATTCAAAAATATAATCAAGTATTTTTATTTTGCCTTTTCTTCTATTGCCATTATCATCAATTAAAACCGTAGAAGGAAATATATCAACATCTTCATTTGCCAAACCTCTTATGCGTAAATGACTTTCATTTTCGGTAATTTCAAACAGTGAACTGTTAAGATATGGAACATTTTTATATTTTTCCTTAACTACTTCCACTCTGCTACATGGCTCAACAGCGAGAACATTAAAAAACAATGAATTCAAATCATTAAAAGTTTTTATTACTTTTGTATTTAAAAATGAATATGCGGTATTGCCATTATTATATTTTATTAGTTGGGCTTCAAGTAATTTTAAAAATAATATACGATTTATCCATGTTATATTTAATTCTAAAGCAACTTCATATATTATATCTTCATCAGCAAAATCTTCTGAAAGTTCCAATATAGCATTTTCGATTAAAGAATAATGTTGACGCTTCTCCTCTTCTATACGGTTAATAATTATTTTGCCGTTCTCTTTTTTTTCCGATAAACCAATAATATATAGCAATTCAATGTAAAAATTATTATTTAACATATTGCTGTCATTTGAAATAGATTTTTTTAATAGATGATTTGGCGATAAAACCTTATATAGATTTATTAATTTTATATCATCAAGTTTATCATCATTACGGATTATTTTATCATAATCCAATAAATTGATGTATGAAAATTCAATTTCTTTTTTTACACTTTCAATGTATGGAGAAGCAATATTAGAATAGAATGTATTTGTATCTGAACCTAATAATGTTTTGCTTTTGAAATCTTTAAATAAATCTAACAATTTTTTGTTTAATGAAAAATGTTTATAAAATTGATGTGCATCAAAGATAAACCAATCTAACCCATTTGTAATAATTAAATGCTTAACACTGATATTTAATTGTTCATTGGTTTCTCGCAAATAATAAAGTAGTAATTCCTGCATTGCTTTAGAATTTAAGTTTTCACGAGTAGCCATTTCATTTTTATTGCGCGGGCTTTTGGTTTCAATCATTACGCCTATAGGCATCGAGTTATCGCCATTATGAATTACGAGGTCTGTTTTTTTATTTGTATTTATAAAATAATCAGGCGAATACCAAGTATTTTTTAGGAAGTCAGATATAAGATTTTTAATAAATTCTTCTGTCTCTGTAGGATTTTTCTTAATACCGTCAATTAAACTGATTAAATTAGTCTTAAACTTGTCTATTTCAGAGCGTTCAGGGCGTATTTTTATAAATGCTTCACTTAGGACTTTTCTTAACGGAAGTTCAGGCATATTAAAAGAAGCCTCCTTATTATTGATGTTTTAGGTTTAGAAGCGGTTTTTTAGCTGTTTCCTTCATTTTTGCCATAATTTTAAGATTAACATAAAATAAAACCAAAAACTAGATTAAAAAGCTATATTTTTAATACTTTGTTTAATTTTCAATACTTTTCTTGACAGGAAAGTAGAAAAAATGTATATTATAGGTATCTGCAAACAGACCTTTGTTTGACAGATCGCCACTGAATGAGGGAGGCGTTGTACCCTCATCTGCCGAACCCGATTTTGCTTTTGCAAGGTCGGGTGATTTTTTATGTGCCTATTATTGACCGTAATTCATTATAAGTCCATGAGTGCAATTCGCCGATTGTTTCAAAAAAACAGATGAATTTCCCTTCATCAAAACGGTTTTTTAATTCTCCTGCGATTTTGGCTTTTACACTTCTTATCGGTAAATCGGATAATAGACGTATAAAAACGGAATGTTTTTTGGTGATTTCACAGTTTTTTAATAGTAATGCGCCTTGATTGTAGCCGTATTTGAATTTACCGCCTAGTGTTTCTCTGCCGCCTGAAATTGTTTTCATTTCTACTACTTCGCCGTCTAATACAAGGTCGGCGGTTTTACTTCCAATTTTGCCTTTTATATATTTATCCGGCAGAAAATATGCTATGCTCCCCCTGCTGGTTAATATCCGTACTTGCGCCATTTCTTTTTGCCATTTTTCAGGTTCTCTTTTCTCTTGCGAAAGACGGCTTTGAGCTACCCATATGTTGGGTTCTGTGCAGATCCATTCATCGTTAGGAAACAGGGTTTTTGCGAGTTCTGTACTGCTGAGCAGTGCTTGGGATTTTTCCTTATTATTGACTTGTTGCTCAGCAGTAATTGGTGTCATTGACAATAGGATAACAGATTACTCGGTTGTTGGGGAGTAGGGAAAGGGGACTTTCCGTTGTCATGTACTTAAACCATCTAGTGTATCATGTTGCATAACGGCATTAGATGTTGAGTAGTTCATAATAATTTGAATATGTCAAGTTAATATTGATATTTAAAAACACGCCTGCTTTTATTGCAGAAGCCTTACAAATCGAGTTTGTACGCTGCGTTTTCTGGGTTTTATTATAATTATTTTATATCCCAATTTTTACATACGTCTAACCATTGGTAATAATTTGAGTATTTTTCAAGTTCTTCTATATGTTAATTCAATACAGCTATTATTACTTCCGCAAGCTGGAAATATTGTTTCAAACCTTTTAAGAGATTTATCAAGATAAATAATAACTCCTTCCTTAACCGCAAAAGGGCATATCCCGCCTATAGCATGACCAACTAAGTTTTCAGTCTTGTCTATTTCAAGCATTTTAGCTTTTTTACCGAATTGTGTTTTATATTTTATATTATCAATTTTAACATCTCCGGCAGTTACAATTAAAATTACTTGTTTATCAACTATGAAAGAAAGTGTTTTAGCAATTCTTTTCGGCTCGCATTTTAATGCGGCGGCGGCAAGTTCAACTGTCGCACTTGATACTTCAAATTCACGAATACGATTTTCCATATTATATTTTTCAAAATATGATTTTACTTTATCGATAGACAAGAATTTTTCTCCTTTTATTGCAATATTTCCATATTTACGAAAATCTTTTATAAATAACTCATAAATAAATATCCTTCCTCATACTTATTGTCTTTCTATTTTTATTTAAAAGCTCCGCATTGGGAATAAATCCATTTTTCTGATAAAACGCCAAAATTCCTTCGTCATGTTCGATGTCGGCATCTACGGTCAGAAAACGAGCTGCTAAAAGCTGCTGATTGCAGATTAAAGTTAAGGATGCGGCGGTGTTGATCATATATGTTCCAAGTCCTTTGTATTTCTCATAAGCGGAATGAGAAACAGCTAATTTCGCTATTTTTATTGCCGGAATTGTTTTAAACGGATAATTAAGATTATGAAGTTCTTTCTCGGTTGCCGATAATTTAATTGCTCGATATAAAAATATTTATCTCCATTTTAGATATTTATTTTAATTCTTAATTTCATTTTTTAAGCAGTCTCATAAGCGCTTCTTCCTGTTCTTTATGACGCTTTAAGGCTGCCGCCGTTGGTTTTCGGTGAATTTCTGCAATAACATCTTGAAGAATCTTTTTGTCTTTTATCTCCGTAGGCTGAACGGGTTTCACTTTGCTAGATGCCATTAATATCTCCTACACAAAAATATAGCATTTAAGTCTCTGGTTTTACAAGAGGATTTTTTAGGAGTCGGACAAATTTTATTATATTATAATGGAAAAATTAAATGATTTTATTTGCTTTAATATAGAGATATAGATCAGCCTTTGTATAATGATTTTTAATTATACCAATAACTCGAATTTAAAACTCGGTCTATTAAAAGCAGGTGGTTTATTTGATAAATGAATTATGCTTAGAAATAAGCTAGATGCTAACACTATGCGTAAATCATTCTTATTTCTTCCTAATTTTCTTCACTTTCGCTGCATTATCATTCTTATACTGTTTTTTTAAGCATTTATCGCAAATGAAGTTTTTGGCTTTTTTCCCCACTGGAACGCCGCAGCGAGGGCATAGTCCCTTTTTCTTTCGTTGCTCGTAACGTTCCTTGCGTAATTTATTAACGGTTTCTGTGTTTTCTCTTTGATAGTTTCTGTAAAATTCTCTGCAAGTATCACAGGTTTTATATGGGCTGGACTTTTTTACTTTGCCGCCGCATCGAGGGCATAAGCCGCCTTTAAGGCGTTTGTGGTAGGTTTTCTTTCGTTCCTTTGGTTCTGTCATAAGATAATTATATCAGTTTGATATATATTTCTCAAGCCGAAATTTTCCTAATTTGACCGTTCAGTAAAGGGAGCGGCGGCTTTTTACTGATATTAGCCAGCGTTAATAAATGTTTTTTATTGATAAATAATACAATAAGGGGTATATTTCTATGTATATAGCCCCCTTAGTCAACCTTGAAGCGCGAAACTTCCCCGACAAGAACATCGATATTTTTCCGATTATTCCTGCTGATATCGTTTACCTGATTCACCGTTATATTTATTTTCTCTGTTCCCGAAGCCATTTCGTTTACTCCCGCAGATATTTCTTTGGTATCGAGTTCAAGACTTTCACCTTCCTTAATGATCTGATTACTTGCCTTTAACATTTCGCCTGAACCGCCTTTTACCTTTTGGGTTATATCGTTTACATCGCTTATGGCTTGGAGCACCAGTTTGCTTCCTTCTCCCTGTTCCTCCATTGCGCTGCGGATATTATCTTCCTGCTCTATTACGGTTTTGATTCCCCGCTCTATTGCTTCAAATCTGGTTAATACATTGTTTGTAGAAGAAATAATTTTGTCGATGCCTTCCTTGATTTTTTTAAGCACCGAGCTTATGGTCTTGGACTGTTCGTTGGAACTTTCCGCGAGTTTGCGGATTTCACCGGCTACCACCGCAAAACCCTTGCCCGCTTCACCGGCATGAGCGGCTTCTATGGCGGCGTTCATTGAAAGCAGGTTGGTTTGGCTTGCGATATTCTCTATTACAGAGTTGATCTCCATTAGTCCCTCAGACTGTCTGGCAATATCTTGAATGTCCGTCGAAACATTGGTCAGTCCAGATCGGCCTACCTCGGTGGCCTCTGTCAGTTCGTTCACATTTTCTTTGTTCTTTATCAATGTTTTGGTAACAGCCTGAATATTGGCAAGCATTTGTTCTATAGCCGATGACGACTGCGCAACGCTTCTTGCCTGCTGTTCAATGTGCTTGTCAAGATCATCGATGTTCAGGTTAATTTGGTTCATGGTTGTGTGGGTTTTGGAAACACTTGTATTTTGATCAACCATCTTTCCCTTTATGCTTTGAATACTGGAGTTAATTCCATTTACTGCATTTGCCGTGTTGTCCATATTGGCAGAAAGCTCATTTCCAATTGTCAAAAGAGCAGCCGCCTGTTTTTTGATATTAATCACAAGGTTCCTGATTTTTTCCAGTGTTAAATTAAAATAGTGTGCAAGATCGGAAATTTCATCCTTTCCCTTCTCTATGATTATACGAGTGAGATCCCCTTCACCCTGGGAAATATCTTTTAAGGTATCCGCGACTTCAACAATCGGTTTGGTAAGGGATCGAGCCAGCAAAATTGACGCGGCAACAACAGCCGCAAGTATTACCAGACTGATGATTAAAGATATGCGCATCATGGAATATACCGGAGCCATTAAAGTGTTTTCAACAATTTGAACAACATAACTCCAGGGAGCCATCGATGCGGCAATCTGAATGGGAATGGAGAAAGTGTAAAAGGATTTACCTGATTGACTTGAGTTATTTGTAAAGCTAAAAGTTTCTCCCTTATTAATGGCTCCAATAAGGTTATTCATATATTGCCCGATAATATCTGATTCTGTATCGCGGATTTTTCTTCCAAGACGGTCTATATCCGTGTGGGCGGCAACAGTGCCTACATTACTGAAAACTGATGTAATTGCGTCCGGGTATGTTTTATTTGCCTGGGAAATTGTTTGTATTTCCTCTATATAAATATCAAAGCCCACAGCGCCCACAACTTTACCATTATCGCGTATGGGGCTGGCTATTGAAGTTATCATCGTAATAACGCCGTCCCTGTCAAAACTGTATGGATCCGAAACAGTAGTTGCATTATTGGCTTTGGGTACAAGATAATAATCGCCGTCTCCCGGCGTTCTGAAATTTTTCATAACAGCCATGGCAACATCATTGCCGCTCCAGTAAAAATACGGAGCATATTGACCGTAATCATCCGTCCCGTAAGTTCCCAAATAAAGCCGGTCATTGCCTTCAAGGACATCAGGCTCAAAGACAACCCATGCGCCGGAAATTTCCGGATTCGCCTTTACTACGCCGACAAGGGTAACACTAAGGAATTCCCGGCGTTTCTCCGGCTCCCAAAAACCGTATTGCTCCAGTACCTGAGCTAGAGTTTCCACACTATAATAGTAAATTTCAAGAAAAGCCGTCATCTCACTTGCCGATTGCCTGGCAGAATTCAAGGCATTTTCTCTTGCTAGTTCGGAGATATTCCCCCTTGAAATTAAAAGCTGGGTAATCCCGACCGAAGCAATGCTGAATAGGCTGAGCGCCACAAGAACTATCCTGAGTCTAATACCGATTTTCATGACATTCTCCTGTTTAAAATAGCTTTCTAATTTACTAAATCTGCGGTTTTTTTGATGAGTTGTTCGTATACTTCAGTTTCAAAACAACTTCTGTTGAATTATTCACATTACTTTTAAGCTATTTTTACAGTCAATGTAATACCCCAAAAAGAATTTATTTTATACGCGTTATAGACCTTTAAAAATTATATTCTAATCGCAAAGACACCCTAAAGAAAGATATAATTATGTCTTCAATTATCTAACGTGTGCGCCGCACTAAATCTGATTAGTCAATTTTTGCATCAGCGCTTGATCATTATTTTCGATGGCTTTGACAATATCCGCCGACATGGCGGCGAGGAAGTTGATGTCGTATCTGAGTTTATCTGTCATCTGCATCATTTTTGTATAGTCTGTTTTTACACTGTCGCTGTTTTCTTTTAAGGTTCCAAGCGATCTTGTTATGCCGGTACCCTGCTCGGACAACTCCGCCAGAGTGTCAATAAGCCCGGTCATTACCTGCGCGAAATTATTAATCTCCGAAGCCATGGTGTTGATTAATCCCCCGGTTTCGCCCGATCTTCTGGAAGTGGTAGTGATATTGGAAATGATTCCTGACAGGGTTTGGGCGATGTTGCGCGAATTTTCCCCCGTGCTCTCCGAAAGACGGCGGATTTCATCGGCGACTACGGCGAAACCTTTACCCGCTTCTCCCGCGTGGGCGGCTTCTATGGCGGCGTTCATCGAAAGCAGGTTTGTGTTGGCCGCAATCACGCTGATAATTTTAATCGCGGAACCGATGCCTTCTACCGATTCGGAAATGGTTTGCACCGCCGAAACGGTTTCCTTCATGGCTTCCTGACCTTTAGATGCATGATCGATTAGTTTTTGGATTGATTCCCGCTTTTCCCGCGAAAGTTCTGAGGTATTTCTCAGCGACCCTACCATCTCACCTGTTACTGCCGACGATTCCTTTACGGCATCCATTTGAATATTTATCATCGCGTCAAGATGTTCGACAAGATTATGAATAAGTTCTATTACTTCAAGTGCGCGGTTGATATGAGAACTGAGCTGTTGATTGATAAAAACCGTGGTCTTTTTTTCCTTCTCAAGAAGAGAGAGAGTATAATGAAGGCAATGGTCAGGCTTGTTCAGATTGTTGAATATCGCGGTCGCCATCAAAAAACAGTCTCCGTAGCCGCAGCTTGTGCAATGGAACAAATCCGCTTCGGAATGTTTTAAAAGACTTTTGTAAACGCTGTCCAGCTCATTTTTTTCGGGGTATTTAATTTTATAGTTGTTAGAATGATCCACATAATTTCTGTTGTACAATCCCGCCTTCCAGAAACGCTTTAAAATCTTGTGGTATTTTTTATACTCGCTTTCCTGCTGTTTGGGATTAATCTTTTTTTCCAGCATGGCGCTGCGTTTGCGGATTGGGCTTTCAAGTTCGTCAAGGTCTTTGTGATTGTTCCCTGTTCCGGGGCCGCCGTTGCAGCCCAGTTCGCAGTTAAGGCAGTCGATGATCAGCGGGAACTCAATACCCGGCTTGTTTAATTGTTTTGATACCCCGGTTAAATACGGATAGATCGCATGGGTTCCTTCTATCTTGCGGGTTTTTCTTCTGATGCCAGGCAAGAAACGTTCAGCGGTATCAAGCAAACCTCCGGGAGCGGAAAATGTTACCGCGCGTTCAGCAGGCGCGCCGATGTATTCCGCGGCAGGGAAACTTGAAAGATTGACATTTTTATTTTTTAAATATTCTTTGAGCTTCAGCATGGTGATATTATAATCTCCAAGACCTGTTTCATCGAACTCTCTTTTCTTCGCGATACACGGAGAAATCACCGCCGTTTTGTAATCTTTGTATTTGGGATAATATTCCTTGATCATTTTGATTGTATGCAGCATGGGGCTGTCAGCCGGAGCGAGATAAGGTAATAGTTCAGGATGATAAATTTCCAGGAAGCTCACAATGGCGGGGCAGGGCTGCGCGATCACCAGTCTTGGATTTTTTTCTTTTATGTGGTTAAGATAGGAGACGACAGTCAGCTCCGCGCCGAAACTTACATCGAAGACCGCTTCTACCCCGAGTGATTTTAAGTAGCCGTTTAATTTTAAATATTCGTCCGGCAAAACAGAAGCTATCGCGGGAGCTGCAACGGCAATCATTTTTATTCCCTGCTGTATGTCTTTGAAAAACCGCTCAGTATCATCTATAGGTACGCGCGCGTTATGTTTGCAGACAACAGTGCAATGTCCGCAGCCGATGCACATATCATGATTGATTTTCAACTTTTCCCCGGAACCGTCCATGCAAAATTTTACGGGGCACGCGGCGATACACGCGTAACAGTTGATGCACTTTTCTTCGATAATTCCGATTACCTGAGTAAGCCCGCCCGTTTTACCCATTTAATTCCCTCGTGCGTTTTTGCGAATCGGTATATACTTTATCTATAGTGTTGATAAGTACAGCGGGGTTAACAGGCTTTGTTAATATGGCATCCGCGCTGGAATTTCTGGCTTGATTATGAAAATCCAGCCCGGTATTTCCGCTGACTATAATGATCGGTGTTAAAAAATAACTGGGGATTTTTCTTATATCTTCAAGGAATTCAAAACCGGAAATATTCGGCATATCAATATCCAAAAGGATAACATCAACTTTATTTTTGTTTAGAAAGCTGATTGCCTCGGAAGCCGCTTTAACTGCTCTAAGATCATATCTTTGACTCAGCATGGTTTTAAATTCACTAAGTTGTTGTATATTATCATCTACCGCAAGAACGACCAAATTTTCCGCCATAAATTCCTTCCTGTTAATAGTCCTATGTCATTTCTTTTTTTATTGAATAAATATAGTAAATATCAGAAAAAAAAGCAAGACAGGGCAGCTATATAAGGCTTTGACATATAGGTGTAAATTATGCAATACTGGTGTGATTTATGAATGATGCCGAAAAAAACAGAATATTAATCATTGATGATGAAAAACTGAACCTTAAAGTTCTGAACAATATACTGAGCGCGGAGTACATCATTTTAACGGCTAACAGCGGCGACGCGGCTCTGCGGATGGCGGATGTATATTTACCTGATATAATTTTACTTGATATAATAATGCCTGATATAAGCGGCTTTGATGTGCTTGCGTTGTTAAAGTCAAATGAGAAAACAAAAAAAATTCCGGTCATTATTATTACGGGTCTTACGAGCGTTGAAAACGAAGAAAGAGCGCTGTCTCTTGAGGCCGTGGATTTTATACATAAGCCGTTCAACCCGAGTATTGTAAAAGCGAGAATCCGTCTTCAGATACAGATTGTTAATAATACCCGCGCTTTCGAGCAGTATACTCAAAATCAGTCCGATAAAGCCGCAATGGAAGAGAAGAACAAATTCTTCGCCAGAATGAGCCATGAAATGCGCACTCCGCTTAACGCTGTAATCGGCCTCGCCGGGCTGACTCTTGAAGCCGAAGAGTTGAACGAGGGAACTCGCGAAAATGTGGAAAATATCTGCAACGCAGGCGCGTCTCTTTTAGGTCTTGTAAATGACATTCTTGATTTTTCTAAAATGGAATCCGGTAATTTTAAACTTGTGCCTGCCGAGTATGAATTCCCCGGAATGATAAACAGCGTCGCGGCGCAGAGTATAATGTGGAAAGATGAAAAGCCTATTGAGTTTGTTTTAAATATTGATGAAAACATTCCATACAATATGACAGGTGATGAGCTGCGGATAAAACAAATTTTAAATAATCTTTTGTCTAACGCTTTTAAATACACCAAGAGCGGTACTGTCGAATTGAATATAAAAAGCGAAACTCAAAAAGACATGGAAAATATTTTACTTGTCATGTCCGTTAAGGATTCAGGCATCGGCATTAAAAAAGATTTTTTAGGAATTTTGTTTAACGAATACGCTCAGGATGATGTTGTGTCTAATAGGAATATTGTAGGAACCGGTCTCGGGCTGCCGATTACAAAAATGATCGTAGATATGATGGGCGGAACAATAGAAATTGAAAGCGAATACGGCAAGGGAAGCGTTTTTACGGTGAAGCTGCCGCAAAAATATAAAACCGGCGCGAACGGAGTCTGCGATGTTCTGGGTCCGAAGGTTGTCAAGGAACTTAATAATTTTCATTATCACGGGAATAAGCGCAGAAAACGCCTGTCGCGCAAAGCGCTGTCTTATGCCCGCGTGCTGGTTGTTGATGATGTAGCGACTAATCTTGATGTAGCCAAAGGAATGATGAAACCATACGATATGCAGATTGACTGCGTTACAAGCGGGCAGCAGGCTATAGACGCGATCCGAAAAGAAAAAGTTAAGTATAACGCTATTTTTATGGATCACATGATGCCCGAAATGGACGGCATTGAGGCCGCTCGTATTATCCGCGAAGAAATAGGAACCGAATACGCGAAAAAAATACCGATAATTGTATTTACAGCTAACGCCATTGCGGGTAACGAAGAATTATTTTTAAGCAAGGGTTTTCAGGCTTTTGTTTCCAAGCCTGTTGATATTATGAGTCTTGACGCTGTTATAATGCGGTGGGTACGCGATGAAGAGCTGGAAAAAACTCTTGAAAACCGGAAGATAAATGTAAACGGAGAGATGATCCCCGATAAACGTTCAGGAAAAGACCGCCGTTCCGGTAAAAAAGAAAGAAGAACAGGATATGACCGCCGCAATGCCGCAGAAAAAATCAAGGGTATTAAGTTAAGCAAGGGGCTTGAACGTTTCAGCGGTGATTGGGAAACGTATGTGCAGGTTGTGCAGTCTTTTGCGTTTAACACAGCCCCGGTTCTTGAAACAATCAAAGAAGTGAACAACGAAACACTTCCAAGTTATGCCATAACTGTTCACGGGTTAAAAAGCTCGTGCAGAAGCATCAGCGCAGAAGATGCCGGAAATCAGGCGGAAGCGCTGGAACACGCGGCAAAGGCGGGAGATTTGGACTTTGTTACAGCTAATAACCGGGCTTTTATCGAAACTGTGTCTGAATTAATAAATGATATTGACAAGGTGTTCGTCAGGAAAAACGATAAAAAAGAAAAGCCCAAAAGGAATAAACCGTACAGGGAAGCGCTGCTTGAATTGAAATCGGCATGCGAAGATTACAACGCGGCAAAAGTTGATGAAATTATCGCGCAGATTGACGCTTTTGAGTACACAGCGCAAACAGGATTTGCGGATGATGGTCTTGTTAAATGGTTAAAGGAAAATGCGGCGCAGATGAATTTTTTGGAAATCGCTGAAGGGCTTGATAGCGTATGATCATCTATAACATTTTTATACTATTTTAAATTATGCGCAGCGTTAGTTGATATTTTATTTTCTAAATATTTTGTTTTCTTTTAGCCGATCTAACCGCGGATTCCACAGCAGCCAGTAGTTTTTCTTTTTCTGCCTTTGTGTTTTTTATCCATTCGGTAGACCAGATTCGATATATCTTCCATCCCATATCCTCAAGGACAGTCTGCCTCAGTCTGTCTCTTTCTCTGGCTGTTCTCGCTGAGTTGTAAAAAAATCCGTCGCATACAATTCCAAGGCAGTAAGATGATTTATTATTGGGATTACGCACAGCCATATCGATTCTGTAGCCCGAACAGCCGATTTGTTTTGATACTTCATAGCCGTTCGTTATCAGGAAACCGCAAATGGATTCTTCAAACGGAGGATCGTTATCTGTGTTATCACTGCCTGGTAATTTATTATAAAGCGCGTTTGAACCGTTCATAGCGAAGTCGATGTATTGACGCAGAAGTTTCGGGCCTTCGCTTGTTATGCGATCAATTTTTATGTCGGAAGGCAGTATGGAACCTATTAATTTAATGTTGTACTTCGCCCTTGTAACCGCCACATTAAGCCTTCTTTCGCCGCCGAGTGCGCTTAACGGACCGAAAAACATTGACATCTTTCCGGCTATATCTTTCGCGTAACCTATGCTGAAGATGATTGTGTCACGCTCGTCGCCCTGTACTGTTTCGATATTTTTTATAAAGAACGCTTCTTCTTTTTCTTCTGAAAAATATTCTTCAAAACGTTTGTCGCTGCGGCGTTTTTTCCGCAGAAGGAATTCTATTGTTTCTCTTTGCGCGACGCTGAATGTAATTATTCCCATGCTTCTGTCAGGGTATTTTTCTATATTTTTAAAAACCTGATCAACTACAGCGAGGGCTTCTGTTTTGTTGTCTCTTTTTCCGCCTCTGTCGTAAATTCCGTCTTCAATGTAAATGTACTCAACTCCGTTATCGGGGCTTCTTTCCCTGTTGGAGGGAAATGTAATAAGTTTGTTTTGATATATCAGCGAATTTGAAAACGTGATTAAATCTTCGTGTTTGCTTCTGTAATGCCATTTTAATGTATGAGACGGAAACAGCGAGGATTCAGCTTCGTCCAGAATCGATTCATAGGAATCTATCTCGGTATAATCATCCTGTTCTTCTTCATCATATTCGTTATCTGAAATGGAAGCCGTAAAAAATGTTGTGGGGGGAAGCTGCTTGCTGTCACCAGCGAGTATTACCTGCTTCCCCCTGATAATAGCTCCAATCGCGTTTTCTGTGCAAACTTGAGATGCTTCGTCAAAAATAACAGTGTCAAAATGGTATTCATCCGATTCAAGAAAAAGACTGACCGTAAGCGGGGACATCATAAGGCACGGTTTTAATGTAAGAAGCAGACTCGGAATTTTTTGAAAAAGTTTCCGTAAAGGCATTATTCTTCTTTTTTTATTTATCTCATGTTTTAATATTTTACTTTCGTTATCGCCTTTGGAAACCATGCTTTGTGATGGTATTTTATTTATTAATTTTTCTTTAATCCGCGCAACAGAAACACTTAACTGTTTGATGTCCAGTTTATTATATTCTTTTATTATATTTTCGTGAGTGATCTTTCTGAAACTTTTAATAGAGTCGAATTCCATTAAAGCTTTTCCAAGCCACAGAGTATAAAAATGTTTTTTAAATATTTTAGTAATATTTTCTTTCCTGATTTTTTTTAATTCAATCTGTAAGATGAACTCCGTAAGTCCCGATTTTATGCATTTATCTTTTTCATGCTTGTTTAAAATGTAATGTTCAAGTCCTTCGTAATTGTCATTGCAACCGTTTACTTTATTAATAATAAATGTAATATCTTTATCGTTAAATATTTCGTTTTCAAACAAGCCGTAGTACCAGTTAAGCAGCGGTTTTATATCCGTGTACTTTTCTTCGTATTTTGTTAAATAACCGTCCGCGCTTGATGATAAATTATTATCGTTACACGCTTTTTGAATGAAGCTCTCTTCTAAATTATACTTTATTCGCAGCGCGGACAGTTCCTCAGCCCATGATACTGCGTTTTTTATATCTTCCCAGTTTGTGTCTATTCCATTGTAATAATGCATAAAACAATTTTTCATGCTATCTTCTGATTTATGTATTGATTTAAATAATGAATGTGCTCCGCTTAATTCTTTTGTAAAAATAATTATTTTTTCAAATTCATCAACTTTTTTTTGTAAAAATGATAAATCGGTGTTTAACCCATTGCTGTAAATTGTAAAATATTTATTAATTGCGTCTTTGTTCTTAATGAACCAATTTTCAGTTTCATGAAGGTTTTGGATATTTTGTAGATCGTTGATAAATACGGCGTCTTTATGCTTCATTACTTTTTTTGTTATATTTCTGTGATAATTGATTAATTCTTTTCTGTCCAGTGAATATTGTTTTTTAAATAGTTTAAATATTGAAGAATATTCCATAATAAACCGTTTTAACATCGCCTTTGCGTTAATGTCTAAAACGGAATCTTCATATTCCTGTAAAATTGCATTTTTTATTAAATTGTATGAATTTATTTTTTCCTTTATTTCCGTAAATAGTTCTCTAACAGCGGAAAAATCTTCTAATTTTTCCCAGACAGAAAAGTAATCATCTTGTCTTACATAAGATTTAAATGAATCAAGCATTAAATTGAAATCAGAAAGATTTTTTATTTTTTTAACGTTTTCCGGATCATAATCAAAATGTAAATCTTCATTTTCACTTAAGTAATTTTGAATTTCAATTAATTTATTATTAACATTTTGGCAAAGACTTTCTCCTTTTGAATAGTTCTTTTTTAAGTTTTTTATGAAATCGTTATCCAGCCATTCCGGGTATATTGCCGCTGCGTTAGAACAAGTTCTTAATATTTCAATGATCACGTGAAAATCGTTTAATTTTAAAAAGAATAGATTTTTGATTTCATTGTGCAATGGCTCAAAATCAATAAGTTTTTCCAGTAATTCCTTTACTTTTTGGTTAAATTCTGTTTTTTGATCATAAGATATATCAGTGAGAATTGTTCCATTCCACGGACTTAATGCAAAGTCGTTGGAAAAATTATTAAACGTTAACGAGTACGCATTTATTATTAGTAAAAAATTATTTAAATCATCTGTTGTAAGCGATTCGATTGACGGATGATTAAAATTAATGTTTTGATACTTATCCAGTTTCGCAAGCTCGCCGTACACTTCATAAATGGATTTTTGTAAGCCTAATATTTTTTTATGAAGATCGCCGCTGTATTCGTTAAGAGTTTTTATATCATTAAACAATTTTGTGAATGTAAAATTATCGTCGTTATTCCGTGGTTTAATATTACCAGCGTTTAGATTTTTTCCTATTTCATTGATTATTTCTTTTTTATTTGATTTATGACTGTGCAGTGTAAGGCAGAAATCACTTAACCCTGCGTTTGACAGCCTACGGTGGACAACATCAAGAGCGGCTACTTTCTCTGATACGAAAAGAACCTTTCTGCCGGCGGCAAGACATTCCGCGATTATATTGGCGATCGTCTGGCTCTTTCCCGTTCCGGGAGGACCCTGTAAAACAAAACTCAAATTGTGTTTCGCGCTTATTATAGCGTCCTGCTGGCTGGAATCGGCATCAAGTATTTGAAAGGAATATTTCGGATCTATTTTATCATGATCATAATTTTTAGGATTAATGCTTGATGAATCGGCAAGTTTCGACGCGTCGCCTGTTAACGCTTTTATTATTGGATGCTTTTTTATTATCGTAGAATTCCTTGTAAGATCATCGTACATATTTATTTTTAAAAATGAAAAAAGACCTAGTACTGTATCATTAGTGCATGACCAGCCGGGAATATTTTTTATTTTTGCAGATATTCCTGAAAAAAATAAATTTATTTCTGTGTCAATATCAAACTCAGGTAGTATTATTCCAAAGTCATGTTCCATTTTATGTGAAAGTGTAGGATTTACAATAACGTCATCGCCGTCAATTGAAATTAAAAAAGGAGATGAAATTGATTTTTGAGTTATGTTCACAGGCACAAGAATTAATGGAGAAGAAATAGTATCATTATTTTCCTTCCAATTTAAAAAACCAAACGCCATGTGTAAAACATTTATACCCTGTTCCTCGTTTATGCTTTTCGCTCTTGTTTTAAGATTCCTTAATGTTTTTTGCTGATCAAAGGGAGATTGATTTGTTACAATGCCGCTGGTTTTTAATTTAACGTTCTGATTAGTGTCTTCATCATCAAACTCGTCAATATACGAAAATTCCAGAGGACGGCCTTTTACAACAACTTTTGACCATAACTCGTCATGACCGGGAGTTACAAAACGAAGGCAGGATCTTTTTGTATCTCTGTAATTTATCAATCTGTTTCTTTTTCCCAAATCCAGTAATTTTTTCTTCCAGAACTCTATTTTAAAATCAATTATATTTCCTTTGTTTTTAATTATTTTTCTGCTGATTAAGCTGCAGTCATAAAAAACCGTGAATAACATTTCCAGCACATGGTTTGCTGATTTTTCATTTGACGTGAATGAAGAAGCAGTTATATTTTTTATAAAACGATCCTGTTCCAGATCGTCAAATGTTTTTTGTTTTAGTATCGTATGATGAAGATTGTTTTCAAAAATGGATGTTAATATTTTTATTTCTTCTCTGCTTTCATCGCCGGTGTAATCGCTTAAAAATGCTTTTGTTTTGCGCGGGTCGTCAAGTATATCATCGCCGTAATCGATTATGATCGTTTTTAACGCGTCTTTAAGTTTTAATATGCCCATAATACATTACCGTTTACTATTTTTGTATTTACGCAGTTAAAATATTTCATTTTACTTATTTTCTTTTATTCTGATTAATCCGGCAATCGCGACATCGTCACGGCTGCCGCGCACCGATAATTCCGGAAGAAAGGTTAATAATTCTGATTCAGCATCCGCCGGATAAAGATTAAATTTATCGTAGAGTTCTTTATTAAATTGAAGATATTTTTCCGGCTCAAATGAATCCGATATGCCGTCGGTCGCGACTGTTAATCCATCTACCTTACAAAAACCGAATTCTTCGCGGAAATTTTCCAAAGCATCGTTATCGCATAACGATGTTGTCCTGCCGAATGAAAGACGCTCATCCGCTTCTATGGGAGTATATATTTTATCGGTATTTTCCAACACGACGCAAAGCCCGTCACCGATTTGAATTATAAACCAAAGATTATCAGAGACAAGACCCGCCAATAGCGTTGATCCGTAAATGTATAATAAATTATTATAGTCTTCATCAAGGGTTATATTATTCGCGGCGCAGAATTCAATTTCGGCATCTGTAAATGGATTTTTGGCTATATCATCAATAACAGCGTTACGCCAATTATAAATAATATTGGCTTCCAACTGCTTTAATTTGGATTGCATTACATTTCGGCTCAGCACTGTTGTCACTGTTCTGAAGGCAAAAAAGGATGATCTTTCCCTTGATAAAGTTCTGTAAAAATCAGCTAACGCTCTTTCCGCGGTTTTCACGGCGATGTCAGAGCCTTTTTCGCTTCTGAAATATTTAACGCCGCCGTGTCCGTCAGCGGCGCATGCGATTCCGACGTCTTTTTTCAAACCTAAAACGGCGTTCGCCGCGTCCTGACAGGGAATATTTTTTTCAACATGACTAGCGCCCTGGGCTATAACGGAAAAATTTACCAGCACTTAACTATCCGCTTTTTTACTGCCAATCATCCGCTGCCGTGGAAATTTTATTAAAGTCGGGATCGGTTTGCTGCAAGCCTTTTATTTGATCAACCATCGCGACTTGCTTCGATTCAATTTGACCGTCCTGAATGGGCTGGCTCTTGCTGCCGATTTGCGCGGATGTTATCGACACAAAGCGTATCAATTTTTTTAAGGCTTCAGGGGTGTGAACTTTTATTACAGCTTCTGAGTTACCAGTAAATTCTTGAAGAACATTAGCGTTAGCGTCATCGCCTATCGCGACTGCGACTTTAATCGCGTATTTAAACCAGTTATTACGCTGCAGCGCGTCAAGACCGTTTTTATATGTGTCTGTCGGTTCGCCGTCGGACATAAGAAAGATCGCGGGAGCTACAGAGGCGGAAGGAGCGGATAAAAATTTATCCTTTGACATTTTTTCAGAAAGCTCCTTACACGCGGCGCCGAAATCTGTAAAGCCGTCCGCGGAAAGATTGTTCCACTGAAAATTATCAACAGGCACGGGAGACGGATGCATCCATGAGCAGCCTGTAGAAAATTTTAAACACGCGATTTTTAAATCAACATCAGAACCGCCGATCCCTTTTAATTCAGGCAGCACCTCGCGAATGGCTGTATTCACCGCGCCCATTTTTGTGCCTTCCATGCTTCCTGAAGTATCAACCAAAAAAAATAAAACCATTTGCCTTTTTACAATTCCTTCAACGCCGTCAAAAATTCCCATGTTTTTCTCCTTACTCTTTTATAATTTTTCCTTTTATTTCTTTAAATTGAATTTCTAGATTCAACGCGATTGGGACAACAGAATTATTATCTATATTTTTTACTTCTCCGTTTTCGGGCGTTATGTACCATGTATCGCCGGAAAGATTTTTAATCCCCCAGAGTGAAGCGTCTTTTTTATTTACTGTTACTTCGCCCGTAATTGTCGAGTAATCGTCATTGCCGTCTATTGTATGACACGCGTATAATTTTTCGCCGGGAAACAACGGAACATTATATTTTCCAAGCAAAAGACGAAGCGGATAACTATATAATTTGCCGCATTTGCATTTTACCGCCGTACCCTTCGCGAATTGATTCAGAAAAATATCTTCCTCGCATGACGGGCATATTAAAAATTCATCACGAAGGCGGACAAGTATCTTTTGCCATTCATTTTCCGGCAGCCGCGAATTCGGATTTTTCATGCCTTCCGCGAATGACTGTATAAACGCGTCATGAAGAAAATCTGGATATAACGGCCATAACTTTATCGGATTTGGATGTATTCCTTTTACAGGACGATTGGAGTCATTGTTGGGATCAAAAATAAAAACCGGAAGTTTTCCGTACAATTCATATTCACGCTGTTCTGTTATGCAAACGCTTTTTACATACTGCTCGCCCATTAGAGGATCATGGCGGCAGAATAACTTGAAAAGAATTACAGCTAACGAATGGCAGTCTGTCAATGAATTGGGATATGAATCACCTCTGACAATTTCAGGCGCCATGTAGCCGGGTTTGCCGCCGATGTTCCCCGAATTTTTTTTACCGTCGGGAGTAACATTATCATTATCGCATATTAGTATATCGCCTGTTTTTACATTGATAAAAAAATTACCGTCATTTAAATCATGATAGCTTAAACCTTTGCGGTGAAGTGAGCGGAAACCATTTACAATATTTAGCGCGGAATTAATTACAAGTTCCGTAGAAGGGAAATTAATTTTTTTATTCAGAATATCGGAAAAATCAGAATACTCCTTTGGACGCAAATTCATTACATAACCAAAACTGCCGTCCTGTTCGCCGGTTAAAAAAAGCGGCCACAGAAATTTTCCGCCCGGAGGCCCCGATGCGATATTCGCTTCCATGTTTTTTCTGAAAGCGTCCTTGTTTTTAAATCTGCATGTATACCATTTTAGCGCGTAAGGTTTTTTATCAATCGTTACAGAGTAAACAATCCCCTGGCCGCCTTCGCCGAGTTTGTGATCAACGACCGCGCTCGCGCCGCCGAGTAGATTGATAATATCGCCTTTTTTGAATTCCGTCATTAATTCTTACCTTCAATTTCATTTACAATTCTGCATATAACTAATTACTATTATATCACATAAACATCTTAAAAACATAATAATCAATTTAGTTTTAATACCTTAATAAATCGCAGGTTGAAATTTTATATTTCTACTGGTATTCTGAATAGTGATTAGGAGGGTGTATGTGGTGGAAAAACGAAGTTGTATATCAAATTTATCCCCGCAGCTTTCAGGATTCAAATGATGATGGTTTCGGCGATATTCCGGGAATCATCTCGCGGCTGGATGAAATTAAAGCTCTGGGAGCGGGCATTATCTGGCTGTCGCCTGTTTATAAATCTCCTGACGCGGATAACGGTTATGATATAAGCGATTACTGCGCGATCAATCCAAAGTTCGGAACGATGGAAGACATGGACAGGCTTTTCGCGGAGGCGGCAAAGCGCGGTATAAAAATTATAATGGATCTTGTTATAAATCATACTTCCGATGAGCATGAGTGGTTCCAAAAAAGCCGCGATCCTAAAAGCCCGTACCGCGATTATTACATATGGCGTCCCGGTAAAAACGGAGGACCTCCCAATAACTGGACAGGTTTTTTTATGGGCGAGACATGGGAGTATGACACGCAGAGCGGCGAATATTATCTTCATCTATTTGATAAAAAGCAGCCCGATCTGAATTATAAAAATCAAAAGGTGATAGAAGAAGTTAAAAATATTCTCCGCTTCTGGCTGGACAAGGGCGCTTCAGGATTCCGCTGCGATGTTATTAATATTATTTATAAAACGAGTCTTGAGGACGGTAAAAAAAGTTTGTCCGTTCAGGGGCTGGAGCATTACAAGTCGCAGGAAGGAAACCACGCAGTGTTACGCGAATTAAGGCGGGATGTTCTTAATAAATACGACTGCTTTACGGTAGGTGAAACTGTATTTGTGGGGCTTGAGGACGCAAAAATGTTATGCGACGAGGCGCGTAAAGAATTGAATATGCTTTTTTTCTTTGATCACCTTGAAGTTGACCGCCGTATAGCGAGATTTATACCAAAAAAATTCCGCGCCCGAAAGCTCCTGGATGTAATGTCAAAATGGCAGAAGGGGCTTGAATGGTGCGCCTTGTACCTTGAAAATCATGACCAGACAAGAATTGCTTCGCATTTCGGCGCCGCGGAAAAAGAAAAAACTTCTGACGGCAAACCGGGGAAATTATGGAAAAGAAGCGCGAAAATGCTCGCGTTGTTTCAGCTAACGCTTCGCGGAACTCCGTTTATTTATCAAGGGCAGGAGATTGGCATGACCAATTTTGATTTTATGAGCCTTGATGAATTAAACGATGTGGAAAGCCGCGGTTTAAATTCATTGATGAAAAAAATGTTTATTCCCGCGTCACTGCGCTGGAAGTGGATTAAAGCAAGCTCCCGCGACAACGCCCGGACTCCCGTGCAATGGGATGACAATGAATATGGCGGCTTCAGCAGAACAAAACCCTGGCTTGGCGTAAACGGAAATTACAAATACATTAACCGGGCGTTGCAGAAAAATGATCCTGAATCCGTGTTAAATTTTTATAAAACGTTAATCGCCATACGCAGGGAAAGTAAATGCCTTGTATACGGCGAATTTTTTCCGGTTTACGCGGATGATCGTCTTATTATTTATCAGAGAAAACTGGAAAATGATTTATACACTATCGCGTTAAATTTTTCTTTCAAAAATGTAAAGATCCCCGGAAAATATTTGGATCTATTAAAAGGAACAAAAGTGATCTGCGCGTCTGGCGGCGCTGAACAAAATAACCGGCTGCTTCCGTGGGATGGAGTACTGGTAAAAAACAAACAGGATTAATTATGCATACATTATGGCGAATTGCAAAAGAGGCTGTCAGGTACAAGTGGTGGCTGCTGTTATCGATCTTCGGGACTCTGTCGCTTACTACGGTTAATCTGATCGCTCCGCGGATAATGGCGTCAATGACAGGGCTTGTCGCCGAAGGCATGACGCGGGAGAAACTGACAACCGTTTTTTGGATGGCGGGCATCCTGCTCGCGCTGTTTCTGACGCGCGTGCTGTTTCGTTTTTTAAGCAACTATTGCTCGCACCGCGCGGCATGGAGATTAGTGCTTGAACTTCGCATGAAAGTTTACAATGCCATTCAATCTTTTTCCATGGATTATTTTCACAACAAACAAACAGGTGAGCTTCTAAGCCGCGTAATGAACGATGTCGCGACGTTCGAATTAATTTATGCGCACATAACGCCCGATATTATTACAAATTTTGTCACGCTTACAGGCGTTACGATAATTTTATTCAGCATTAATCCGCAGCTTGCGCTTATCACATGCATCCCCGTGCCTTTTATTCTTTTATCGGGATGGTTTTTCAGCAAGAAAGTCCGTCCGAATTTTCAAAGAATGCAAAAATCGCAGGGAGAGTTGTCGGCGCAGTTACAGGATAATTTTTCCGGCTTGCAGGAGATACAGGCCTTTGGCAGACAGAGTTCCGCGTCGGCGAAAGTACTGCACAAGGGCGAGGACTTTACGCGCAATATGTTACGCGCATTAAAATTAAACGCGGTATTTCATCCCGGCGTTGAGTTTTTAACATCAATCGGCAGCGTCATCGTTGTTGGTTTCGGCGGATATCTCGCGTTCCGGGATCAGCTAACGGTCGCGGATGTAGTAGGTTTTCTGTTATACCTTGCGCTTTTTTACGCGCCGATAACAGGCATCGCGCAGCTTTTGGAATCCGCGCAGCAGTCTCTCGCTGGAGCGGAACGCGTTATTGAAATTCTTGACGCGCCGCGAAGCATAGTTGACAGTAAGGACGCGCTTCCAATCGAAAACGTACATGGCCGCATCGCATTTGAAAATGTAAGTTTTTCTTATATCGAAGGCGTTGCGGTTCTTGATGACGTATCATTTGAAATAAAACCCGGGCAGATGGCGGCGTTTGTCGGCGCGACAGGAGTAGGTAAAACAACGTTAAGCCAGCTAATCGCGAGATTTTACGATCCCGTAAAAGGAAATGTCCGCCTTGACGGGTGCGATCTCCGCGGAATTGCGCTTGAAAGTCTGCGCGGAAATATTTCGCTTGTTTTACAAGATACGTTTTTGTTTAACGGAACGATAGAAGAAAATATCGCATTCGCGAAACCGGACGCGTCATTTGAAGAAATTGAAACATCAGCGCGTACGGCAAGAATTCACGATGACATAATGTTGATGCCGGACGGATATCAAACGCAGGTGGGCGAGCGCGGCGTGAAACTATCAGGCGGACAGAAACAGCGTATTGCAATCGCCCGCGCCGTGCTTTGCCAGGCGCCTGTGCTCATCCTTGATGAAGCGACAGCGTCAGTTGATGTCCGCACCGAGGCGCAGATTCAGCAGGCGATAAATGATCTCGCGGGCAAACGCACAATTGTTACAATCGCGCACAGGCTTTCCACTGTCCGTAATGCCGATGTCATTTTTGTTTTTGAAAAGGGGCGTATCGTGGAATCAGGCAGCCACGCGGAATTGACGGCGCGGGATGGTTTATACCGCAAGTTGTGTCATGTGCAGGAGATGGCGGATTAAATCGTTACGCGCTAAATAACGCGTTCTAATCCTGTTCATCTCTAATCATTTCGTTAATATTTTCAAGATAGGCTTTTTCAAGATCAGATAACGTGTCCGCTATTGTGTTTTTTCTGTCTTGTTTATAACCGGCAAGCCGTTCTGTCAGATTGATTACCGGAGCGCATTTTATTATTACCTTGCGCGGGAAAATACTTACCCTGTTCCCGAAAGCGCCTCCCATGGTGCGGTTGGCAAAATCATGGAGATTTTGAATGTACTCAATCTTAGTATGAAGAGCGGCATCGTCTGACGGAACCGGAGATTTGAAATACCAGCTAAAATCCGCGTACTCCTGGTGCCGCGCTATATACCACGCTTCCTGCGCTTTTAAATCCATCATGCTGCGCTCAATCTGCGGGATTTTTTCTATGTCGTATAAATCTGGAATATAAATACGATCCCAGCAGATCTGGCGCACTTTGTATAAACGCACGAAGTAATCGCCCTCGCTTTTTAAACCGAGCATCCTTTCGGCTGTTTCAAGAGCGGCGTATGCGGTTTTTTCAATCCTGTCTATGTATGAACATTCATTTAACGGTATTGAAGCATCGTTTTTTATTTTATAACGCTCTTCATTTACTTCGATGATGCGATCCCTGCACTTTTCAAGTCTTTCGCTGAACTTTAATTTTTTTGATTCTTTGCGTGAAAAGCCGCAGAGTCTTTCCGTCAGTCTTAAAAGGAGTTCCATGTTGCCGTTCCCCCAGGGGCCAAAACGGAAATGAATTGACAACGGAAGAATTTCTACAGGGCAATCCGGATTTATTTTTTCCAGTTCGGACGCGGCATGAAAACCGATGCGGATAACGCCCGGCTCAAGACGCGGGACTGTATCGGCTGTATAGGAAACCTGTCCCTCGGGAGCAATCGCTACGGGGTACGGACCGCTGACTATCGCCTTGTAAATTCTTGACATCCCCTTGGAATCCATTTTTGAATGATAAACGCCTGTCGCGCCCATGTTGGGCAGAACGAACCGCGGAACCCAGCCGCCCCATCTCATCACTTCGTAGCCGTATACAAAAATCGCGTGCGGTCTACGGATGGTGCGTATACCGTGCTTGACGGCATATTTCCTCAATTTAAATAGAAAAAACCAGGCGAGAAGCTGAGACTCACCGCCGTTGGGATGCCGAAAAGCGATTATGCATCTGCTCTTTCCCGACATTACACGATCAAAAGTTTCAAAAAGCGTTTTTTCATTATGCGGGACAATTTGTGTTATTCCATAAAACAGAAATAGATACGTCCTTCCCAGCAGCTTAATAAGAAACAGCACAAATTTGGATATCCGGGGTTCCGGTAATTTAATATCTGCGAAAGCACTCAACACTGGTGCCTTATACGGCTTGTACATACTTAAGTAGGATTATATTAATATAATTCGATGATATCAAGATGTATAACGCGGTATCTATCGCTCTTGTAATTTTATTAAAATAATGGTAAAAATATCGAAATGAGGCAAGGAATATTATCAAATATTATACGCCGTTTTTTTCTTTTCCTTATTATATTTACGTCACATACAAACCTCCTCGCGGCGGATGCGCAGGAAAGCATTTTGATTGAAGATGGCCGGTATTATTTTTCGTTCACCCCTAAGATTCTGGGAGATCGAATTCAGAACGATTATTCATTGGGACTTTTTTATACCGAAGCGCGGAGATTCGGCGGTGAAATCAGGTACCGTAATACTAACTCGTTCGGCCTAAATGAAATATGGGATATAGACGATTCCATGCTGGCGATCAGACAGGAATCGTTCGAAGTGCATCTGATGCCTGTCAGGTATCAGTTTCTCAGGGGAGATATGTTGTCTATGCGAGCCGGAGCCGGCGCTTATTATAATTACAGTAAATCAGATAACAGAGGCTACTTCCTGTATCATCCCGCCGGACCAGATAGTTACAACGCGTATCATTATAACTTTTCAGGTCATTCGGTTGGCCCGATGCTTGACGCTGATATCAACTTTAACTGGAGATTCCTTTATGCATCATTTTCCGCCGGACTGGCTCCTGTTTACTACCTTGATCAAACGCAGGAGTGGTATCTTTCCCCGCTGATGAGTCCGGCGTCCTATTCTGTTTCGAGCGGAGAGATGAGCGGCCCTTATTACTATTTGAATCTTGATGTAGCGTTTGATTTTTTCGGAATTTTTTCGCTGTTCGGGACAATGTTTTTCGAATACAATAGATTATGTTACAGATCGATAGATACAGGTATTACCAGCGGATGGACTGAGATTGACACAAAGGATGAATTCATTACTCTCGCGCTGGAAATATCAATATTAATTAAAATGGGAAGAAGCGGCATCATGCCCCAGATCGGATACGGCAGAACATTCAACGAACAAGGCGGCGGCGACAGTTATTTTATTATTGGTTTAAAGAATTTTGGATTTAGATTTTAAAAAGTACAGTAATTTATGGGACTGAAGGATCGAAAAACATTTGTAATTAATGCACTTGACGTTTTTTATTTTTTTTTACATAATAATCTTTGATGAGCAAAAACGCCGCCAATTTATTTAAAACTCCCACACAAAAAATGCCAAAGGCATTTTTTGTGACTGATCGACAACAGACAACAGACAACAGACAACAGACAACAGACAACAGACAACAGACAACAGACAACAGACAACAGACAACAGACAACAGACAACAGACAACACAATTATAAACATAATCTAAAAAACAATGTCAACACCTTACAGGTGTTAGCTCCATTTAATTACTCAATACCTTTAATCAGTAAAAACGCTGTAGGCGGACATCACGCAAGATGCCCTAATGCGCTTTTAAATATTAAACACAAATTAATAAGGAGAATCAAAATGAAGGACAAAAAAAGAATTTTGGGAATTATCGCAATTGCTGCGATGATCGGTTTCGCGTTTGTTTCCTGCGATGAAGGCGGAAGCGATAGCGGCGGAAGTAACAACGGCGGCAATGGCAACGGTGGCGGCAGTGTGTCAGGAATGGAAACATTGAATCTTTCAGGCCAGGTGTATCTGGAAGATTTTGATGGAGTTATTAATACATATACCAGTTACACTGGCAGTGATCTTGAGATTGATGATTCATTATATGCCGGAGGAAGTGGATCTATTATAAACGGGAATCTTAATTATTCTGTAGAAGTTCCGAGGAATTTAAAAGCGATGGGTCAGGAATTTTTTGAAACACTTTTTAATGGTTATACTATAGCTGTTAGTAGGCAGGATGTTGAAGGCTATATAATACTTCATTTATTTGCAGGAAATGGTGTTTGGCTTCAGAAAATATATAGAACTGGCTATATTTCCGGTAATTCATTTGATAGTTCATATGAGAGAGTAGATTACATTTATGTTGATAAAGATGTAACCATTACCGGAACAGGCGGAACAGTAAATAAATCCGAAACAGAAAACGAAGTAGTATATAACGAAACTTATATTTCAAATAGCTTTAGTATCATGTTAAAAACCGGCTGGAACGCGGTTTATGAAAAATCAATTCAAACAGGTACTTTCGAAGGATCAATTGAAAATCTAACAAGTGTAACAGCTGTTGAAACTACAACAATATCTTTAGGTAACCCTTCTCTAAGATGGGTATTGAGGTAATGTAGGATAATTAATATGAATAAATTAAAATATACATTACTAATAACACTTATCGTTTTTTTCTCCGCGGTTTTTATTCTGGCGGGATGCGAAGAAAACAGTTCCGAACCGGAATCCAATGGCAGTCTGACAATTAACGGACTTTCCGGCGGCAGCGGAGGTTATGCGGTATTTGTGTTTAACGCCGGCACTGACATATCATCATTTCAAGCCATAAACGAAGCCATTTATGAAATAAGAAATTTTCAAGCGCAAAGTGTAAGACGGGACGGAAACATGTTTACTCTTTATAGCTGGGACGGTACAAATGTAAAATTAGGATGGAAAGGATCGGGAAGTCTACCTGTCGTTTTACTTAATAATAGCGGCAGTTATTCTGATGCGGATAACCCAACATTTCGTTATGGTACAGTCAATTTTAACGAAGGGCATGGAACAGTTGAATTTTCTGTTTTTTCTCCGATTGTCAGAGTCAGCGGTCTTGCGATTACCGGACTGCCAAGCGGAAGAAATTTCGCGGTGTATGTGTTTGAGTCAGGTACATATATATACAAATATAATAATATCGTAAACGCTTTCGAATCCGGCAGTTATCAAGCTGTCGGCGCGGTCATAACCGCCGGAAATACATTCGCTCTTACCGGCTGGGACGGTTTATCTGAGACCGGAGCTGCATGGAACGGCTCCGGCATGTTTCCTGTATTATTATATGACATTGATGGCAGTACGACCGATAAAACAAACTCCATGTACAGTTTTTCATCAATTTATTTTGGTCAGGGATACGGTGTTGCTAAATTTAGTGATTTTATGGCAGTCGTAGATATTCCGCTGGAGATATCTGGACAGTTAGCTGAAATTATCGAATGGCTTGAGGAACAGCCTTTAAACACGGTTAATACACCCTACGATATTATATTAACAGAACTCAATCTGGAAACAGATTTATCTGACGGCTATGATCCGCTTGGTTTGTTATATCATTATTTAGCTGTTAGGTTTATCACTATTGATTTAACAGGCTGTTATGGGACATGGATTGGCGGAGGCGATCGTATTTATATTGATGCCCGTCCAAATGCGGACAAAATTGTTGGAATTCATCTGCCTGATACAGTTGAGGATATACGTGATTACGCGTTTTATCCTCCATCATGGAATATGCGTGAAAGAACATTGCCGGCCGGTTTAAAACGTATTGGCAGAACGGCAATAGGATATCAAAGTCTAATAACCGGCGAACTTTTTCTGCCTGATACACTGGAATATATCGGAGAAGGAGCTTTCTTTATGAATTATGGTATCACGTCGGTATCATTACCAGCTAATATAGAAATTGATTCAAATCCGTTCAGGGCATGCAGCAGTCTTTCCACTTTCACAGTCAGAGGAATCGGAAATCTAAGCACTTTGGATAACGGAAGAATTTTGATGGATGGCAATACTTTGATCTCATGCCCTACCGGTAATGAATATGAGGTTATAAATGATCCTAAAATTACTGCAATTGGAACACTCGCCTTTGCTCACCGCATGAATACCATGACTAACATAGAAATCTGGAGTCCTGTTACAATAATACAAATGGGAGCTTTTCAATCATGTAATCTAGTTAAAGCAGTCTTTCCGGCGCAATTGACACAGCTTGGCAATTATATATTTTACCAAGTTCCGTCGGTTATTGTGTTTAATGGAACAACTCCTCCTCAGATTTTCGCCAATTCCATTGCATCCGGCAGTGTTCCGGAAAATCTCACGATTTATGTTCCGGATGCTAGTGTGCAAGCATACAAAACCGCTGCAAACTGGACAGCTTACGCATCATACATAAGACCGATGAGTGAACAATAATATTTAAAAATTAAAACTATCATACGCCCTTGTATATTTCCATACAGGGCGTATGATAGTCGCCCAAGTGACTATCGTATAAAAAACATTATATAATTTAATCATGAATCCGCTCCATGAAGCCGCCATGTTACTTGAAGGCATGTGGTTTCAATTTAAACAGATCGCTCCCTATTGGGCGTTGGGGCTTGCCGCCGGTTCTTTGGTGTCAGTTTATCTCTCGGATAAAATTACGGAAAAAATGGCGCGGCTTGCGTCCGGCAGGTTCTGGCTGCTGCCTCTTTGCATCGCATCATTTCTGGGGATTGTTTCTCCGCTTTGCATGTACGGCACTGTTCCGATAATCGCGGCGCTTGGGAAAAAAAATGTTTCGCAGCATCTGCTCGCGTCTTTTATGGTAAGTTCTATTTTGCTCAATCCTAATATTTTATTTTTCAGTTTCGCGCTCGGTGCGCCACTTGCGCTTTCACGTCTTGCCTTGTGTTTTTTAAGCGGAATTTTGGCGGGAGTTCTTGTCCTTTTTCTTTTTCGCGGCAGGCAGTTGTTTTCTTTTGATCGATTTGCGCCGCCAAAGGAAAAACAGAAAAAGAATTTTTTTACCGATCTGTTTAAGGCGTTCAGGATTACATTTCCGTATTTGTTATTTGGCATAACGCTTACCGCGCTGTTTGACAGGTACATTCCGCCTGACTGGATTGCCGCGATGTTCGGATCAAGGCGCGGCTTAGGCGTTCTTTTCGCCGCAACGCTTTCCATTCCGCTTTACGCCTGCGGCGGAGGCACTATTCCCCTGATTAACGCGTGGCTTCACGCGGGGATGGGCGCGGGAGACGCGATGGCGTTTATGCTCGCCGGTCCCGCTTTAAAAATTAATAATTTAAGCGCGGTAAAAATGATTTTTGGCGCGAAACATTTTCTAATCTATATCGCGTATTCTCTTGTGTTCGCGGTATTGACTGGTTTAATTATCAATTTGATGTTATTATGATTCAGTGTTTTTTGACTAATGATTTAAGAATCTTTATTAATTATCTTGGAGGGTTTTCATGAAAGCTGCCGTCAGAATAATATGTTTATCAGCGTTTTTTATTATGTTCTGTTTTAGCTGCGCGAATAGATCATCTGTACCCGAGGCTGCTGTTTCTCAACCGGAGGTTGCGGACGCAGGCGGGCAAAACGCGCCTGTATCAATACCTGCGCCGTCAATATCGCGCGGGCTGATGTCTACCATCTTCATCGAAAATACCGACGGCACTGATGACGGAGTGGAAAGATTGATAGCATCGATGAGTGAACATGGATTGGAATTTTATCAAACACAAAACTCTCCGCAGGGGCTTATCGCTTCCGGCGATGTGATCCTAATAAAAATCAACTGCCAATGGGCGGAACGCGGCGGCACTAATACCGATCTGATCCGTTCTTTTATACGCGCGGTTGAGCAGCATCCAAGCGGATTTACCGGGGAAGTAATTATCGCGGATAACGGGCAGGGTCAATTTGGCAGCGGCAGGAACGGAGGAAGTCTTGACTGGGAAAACGCCAACTCCAAAGACCGCAGACAGTCCGTCATGGATGTTGTTCACCTTTTTCATGTATCGGGGTTTCGCGTAACGGGCGTTTTATGGGATGAGTTTACCGCCGTACGGGTGCAGGAGTTCAGCGAAGGCGATACAAGAAACGGTTTTGTAGTGGAAGATAATATACGCAGTACGGGGCTTGAAATTTCTTATCCAAAATTTACTACAGAGTACGGAACGCGCGTAAGTTTTAAACATGGTATATGGGACGCTTCATCGCGATCGTATAACAGTCAAAGGCTTAAAGTAATCAACATGCCGGTGCTTAAGACGCACGGAATATATCAGGTAACGGGCGCTGTAAAAGCGTACATGGGAACTCCCTCCGACAGATTGACAAACAGGCGCGCTCACAACAGCGTCGGCGCCGGCGGCATGGGTACACAGATGGCGCATACAAGAATGCCTTTTCTTAATATCATGGACATGATTTGGATTGGCGTGGAGCGCGGACCGAGTTCAACTTACGCCAGCGCCAAGCAGATTAATAAAATCGCCGTATCGATTGATCCTGTCGCGCTTGATTACTGGGCAAGCAAGTATATACTTATGCCGGAAACGGCTTTAGTTCCCGGCGGAAGAAGCAGGTTTGTAAATCCCGACGGAACTGAACCGGGTGTTTTCGGTTATTGGCTGCGGCTGTCCATGAATGAAATTCGTGATGCCGGTTTTTGGGCAACAATGAATGAAGCGGAAATAACTGTTGTGGATAATAGCAATTAATTATTCAACCAAAAAACATTCATCTCTTGCTCCGGGTCTTTTCTTCTCTTTGTATAAATAACACTTCGCGACGTCATTTGTTATTCCGAAGTAATACCCCTTGCAGTGATTATCAAGTAAATCCGGCTCCTTTAATAAACGTTTTTTCCAATTGGGCATATTTTTTATACATCCGTCAATTATATCCCGAAGGGATTTGCCTTCCATCAATTGAATAATAAGTTCCTTAAAATATTTTTCAAACCGATCGCCTTTTGTATACATTTCCTTTAGATCGCCTCCGGATGTTGTAAAACAAAATTTATTAGTTTCCGTACTCCAGCTCCATGAAACAAAATAATAATAGCAGGTATCTCCTGTTGTTAATAACGCGCGTCTGAAATCATTGGTAATATCATTGTTCAAATGATTATCAATTATTGTTTTAATTTTTTCCAGTTTTGAAAGTTCTGGCTCGTCATCGGAATTTAGACAGTTAAGACACCAGTTTACAACTCCCATGCAGAAAACGGTATCTTCAAGATCGAATAACAATTTTTTATATTTTGAATTATTAATAATTATTTTCGATTTTCGTATTTCTTCTTTCACCTGAGTTTCAGCGGCCTCGGATTGAATTTTTGCGTTTAACAAATGTTTATATATATCAGAGCAGCCTTCTGATAATTCTTTAATTAAACCAACAGCGCGGATAAAATCCCCGGCGCTGTCTATATCGGCGTTATATACAATGTTTCTGATCACCCTCATCCAGTCATTAAAATTATTTTTGTTTACAGTTTTATTGTTAAATAAGTACATGCTTTGAGCGTAAAATAATACCCTGATCTTATATGTTAATCCCTTTACTTTTCCGTTGATAAAAATTTTAAATAAATCAGAATCATTCCCGCAGTAATCCCATAGATCAATTTCAGGTTTAATGCTGTCGTTTTTATTTTCGCTGTATATATTAAACATGCTTGTCAGGAAGCTGTAATATTCTTTAACTGGGAAGTCATTTATATTTACATCGTCGGGATTATTTGAAAGGTATTCAATTCTTTTTTCTATCCGCGTTCTTTTTACAAGGTTATCAGTTATATTTTTTCTTTTCTTGTCTGTCAGTTCCCGCAGGGTTTGTTCATGTTCTTTTTCGTTTTTGATTATTTCCAAATACTGCGCGTAATTCAATACGGCTGTTTCCGCGATAAAATTTATTAATTGCTGATCAATCTGATTGTCTTTATCTCTGTGCCGCCAGAATAAATCTGTCCAGACTGTGTCAATTTTTTGCGCGAATTTATCCGCGGCGTTTTTGACATCCTTCTCGAATTCCCGCTCTTCGATATATTTCTCGAACGGTGATTTAAAACCCTCAAAGTCTGTCAGTTGTTTTCCTCTTGCGTTCATTTTAATATATAGATCGTCAGACAGGCCGAAATCTTCAAGCCTTAAATATAAAAATGTTATATTTTGCTCTTTTGTAAGTTTCTCCCATAAATCGCCGGAACTACCGAACATATCCCGAATCGCGTCAAGCATTATAAGCATTGCGGAAATTGTCGGGTCTTTTATCCACGATGAGACAAACCACGGAGTATAAGTAATTGTTATACTGATTTTTTCTTCATTTTTTAATTCAATGTTTTTATTAACAAGCGCATCGCAGAACTCTCTTGAGCTTGTTCTTGTTTCGTATGTAAATTTCGACAACATTACTTTTGAGTTTTCATTTAGCTTATTTTCCTTTAACGCAATAAACCAATGCAGAAGAAACAAGGTAGTAAGCCGCTGCTGGCCGTCAAGAGGTTGAAATATTTTTGATTTTTCACTGCCGTAGATAAATTCCAGTTCTTCAGGATTTTTATGCAAAGCATCATGAAGCGTAGTTAAAAAACCACTGCGAATTTTATTTTGTTTTTCCCTGCCCTGAGCGTAATCTCTTTGAATTATAGGGATTTCTATGCGATCAACATTATTCAGTAATTGCCAAAAATTTAATTTTTCAAAACTCATTTTATTCTCCCTGATCAGGTAAATATTTTTCTAATACTTCTTTTATGTTTTTCTTATAGAGGCTTCTGTCTGTTTCATCCCAAAAAGTCATTTGATCAACATTTTCGCTGTAATATTTTAAAAATACATTTCTTGTACAGATAGGAATGAATGTGCCGTCTTTTTCTCTTTCGATTATTGTTTTGCGTTTAACAGGAAAAACAACATTTTTATAGCTTGTGTTGGTCTTCGCGTCTAAAAGAACTAAATTTGAAAGATCATTAATTTCTTCCAGTTTTCCGTTTTTACTGAAATAATTTAGGATTTCCAAAAATAAATCGTTAAAATCATTTTCCGTGCAATTTTCAATTCTTTTTAATAAATCCGTATTTTCTTTATTGATAAATTCTTTTGCTTGATTCAGCCAGTCTTTCTGGTGCTGTTCGGTTTTGGGAATCTCTGACGCGACAGCGTGAATATGTTCCTCATGCCATTCCTCGTTTTTAAAACGATCAAACGGGAAGCGGGAATTTTCTTCTGTGTTATCCAGCATTGTCTGAATATTATAAAGCAAAAGAATTTCTTTTACTTTTCCGTTTCCGTACTCAATATCATCTATTTTTACTTTATTAAATCTATCTCTGATTTTACTGTCAACAAACGCGGTAAATTCAGGCTTGAGTTTTAATCTTGATTCTTCAAGCAGCGATTTGATTATATCGGTGTTAAACGCCGCGAGAAAGCCGATTTTATGATAAAGTTCCCTGTCATTATACCAGTCATGCAATGTCTGGAAATATCTTTTTACATCTTCCCAATTTTTTGCGATAATTTTTTCATTTATATTATTGACACAGGTTATATCCGCGTTATTTGTAAATCTTTTAAAATATTCCCTGAAAATATTATAGTTGTCTTTACTGTCTTTTGGTTTGTCAACAAGCAATTCAAAAATAAATTCTATCCGGGTATCTTTTACATTTTTTCCTTCGTTGTTTTTATCAATATTGTTTAAAAAAAACCAGAATTCCCTGTTACGCAGAGTATATTCGATATTATCCCACTCATTCGCAATCTCAATCTGTTTTAAGCGGATATGTTCTTTTTCTATTTCTGAGTTAGTATGATCCACTTTAAAATTCGAGCTGTTTAAAAACAGAGCCTTAATAAGTTCCGCGTTGGACAAAGGTATTTTTCCCATATTAAGGCGTTTAAAAATATCCCTGCCGTCCTGACCGCCTGAGATCTCATACCAGATAACGCGGGTTTGCATTTGAAACTTTCCCTTGAATTTATCTCTTTCAAAGAAACCTGTTTTTTTTATTTTCATTGCCCATTCATGAATTGTCGCGAAAACAATTGAAATATGATAATAATCAATATTTGAATTATCAATATTTACAATATGTTTATCAGAGTCGTCTTTACTCTCAGGATTTTTAACAGGTTTGATGTTTTTAAGGAATTTAAAACTGTTTATATTTTCATTTTGACGGGTCTCGTAATTTATAACAGGTTCGGGGATTTTTTCTTCGCCTTCCCACATTTCGTTAAAGTAATGTATTATTAAATAAATAGTTGTCAGCCGCTGCTGTCCGTCAACAACTTCGTACCATATGCCGTTAATATTTTCATTTTGAAGATATTTATTTTTTTCGGCGCTGCTTAGTTCTTTGATGACAAGCGGCTGAAGGCAATACCACTCCTTCTCTTTTGGGTTGAACGAATAAATATCGTCAAGGAGTTCCGTTACCTGATCATTTGTCCATCTATATCCGCGCTGGTAGGAAGGAATAAAAAAATTCATTCCAAGCAGTTCATAAATTGTTTTTGGTCCGGTTATGTTCATAAAAATTCCCCGTTAAGCGTTACGCCAAACTCTTTGGCTATCGCTTTTAGATTTTCACTTGAGATTGTCTGGCGTACAGGTAAACCTGTGCTTATCACTTTCATGTAAATTTCCGCGGCTTTTTCGATTGTGTGCATAAGGCCGAATGTTTCATCAAAGTCCGCGCCGGAGCAAAAGAGGCCGTGATGAGCCCAAACAGCGGCGCTGTACCTTTCCATGATCTTTGCTGTAGCGGCCGCGATTTCTGTTCCGCCGGGTACTTGCCACGGCACTACGCCGACGCCTTCGGGAAACACGACGGGACATTCAGTTTCGCTTTGCCATAAAGCCAGAGAAAAATCTTTTGCCGTAAGGGGCAGAATGTATGTCATGGCAACTATGTTCGCGGGATGCGCGTGGTAAATTACCCTGTTTCTGCCGTTAGTTGCTTTTTTTCGCACAGCATGGCTCATAAGGTGCGTTGGAAACTCGCTTGTCGGACGCGCGTTTTCATGACCACATACAACGCGCCATGAACCGCCTTTTTCGTTTATTTCTACAATGCCGATGTTAGCTGAAGTGTCAAGTTCAACATTACGGAAATATTTTCCGCTGCCTGTCGTTATAAAGTATTCGCCCGCGAGGTTTTCGCCGCTTACCCCTATCGCTGTCCATTCCCCCGGCTGTCCGAAAAAAACACGGCATTGATCTACATCGTTAGCTGTCATGCGGTATGTTAGATTTCCGCCGTTACGTTCATGCCAGCCTTGAAGCCACGCGTCTTTGCACATTCTGACAAAGCCTTGGATTACAGGAATGTCTGTAATTTTTTCAATTTTGCTCATTTTCTTGCCTTTAATACTTCGTTTTCGTACTTTTTTATTACATCATACCAGTTTCCGGGAATATTCCCGCGTCTAAGGTATTCGTCCCAAATTTCACCAAACGGCAATAACCGCAGTTCTTCCTGCCGGTACATCAATTGGGTAAAATCGCCGCTGTTTTGAAGCCCGCTTAAATCGGGAGTCAGCAGCGCGTACAAAAGCGCTTTTTGCGCCGAATGTGTTCCTGTTATCCACGCGGCTACGCGGTTAATCGACGCGTCAAAGAAATCAAGTCCGATTCTGGCTTTTGAAAGCGCACCGCTTCGCACAATTTCCGTGAACAGTTCGCGCAGTTCATCGTTAAAAAGCGGAACATGATCGCTGTCCCAGCGGACAGGGCGCGTTATGTGAAACGGAACACAGTCAAAAAAAAGCGCAAGGGCGGATATCTTGTCCGCGGCGTTTTCTGTCGGGTGAAAATGTCCGTTATCTAAAAGCGGGTATACATCACCGCGTGATGCGCAATAAGAAAGGTAGAATTCATTGGAACCGGCGGTATAACTTTCAAGCCCTATTCCGAAAACTTTGCTTTCCACGCAGTCGATAACATTGGGAAGGCGCGAGGCGAAAATTTCATCTAACGCTTCTTTTAATCTTTTACGCGGACCTGTACGGTCAGCCGGAATATCTTTTAAGCCGTCGGGAATCCAGATATTATTAAGGACTTTATCGCTAAGCGCATCTCCAATCCCGTTCGCGATAATCCTTGATTGTTTACAATGCCTGATCCAGAAATCCCGCGTTTCTTTATCGGGGCTTGATAATGTCAATCCGTCTTTTACTTTCGCGTGGCCGAAGCATGTCGGATTAAAATCAATGCCGATTCTTTTTTCTTTCGCGAATTCCACCCACGGAGAAAAATGTTCGTAGTTTAGCGCGTCACGATCTTTTTTCCCGTTTGAGAAAACCGCGTAACTGGCATGAAGGTTTATTCTTTTTTTTCCGGGAATAAAAGAACATGCCTTTGAAAAGTCGGCTTTCAGTTCATCAAAATTTCCCGCTCTGCCGGGATAATTTCCTGTCGCCTGTATGCCGCCGCCTGTGCCTCCGCTGTCAAAGCCTGTCACATCATCGCCCTGCCAGCATTGAATCGATATGGGCGTGGACGCGGCGGTTTCAAGCGCGTGTTCAACGTCAACGCCGTGTTCACTGTACAGTTTTTTAGCGTTTTCAAAACTCATGTTAATATTCCTTTACCGCAAAAGATTTAGATATACACTCTCGCGCTTCCTTTAGATCTTTAAATTCTCCGTATGCGATCATCTGCGCCGAAATGTTTCCAATAGCGGACGCTTCAACAGGATTTACGCGTACTTTTTTCCCGGAGGCTTCTTTGACAAGGCGGTTTAGATAATCAATTTTTGTTCCGCCGCCGACTATATGTATAACGTTAAATGTTTTTCCTGTCAGCGTCTCTATTTCCGAGGTGGATTTCGCGTAACAGTGCGCGAGGCTTTTGAAAATGACTTTAACGGTTTCCGCCGGTGTTTTTGGCGCTTTCTGTCCTGTTTCGGCGCAGGCGTTTTTAATTTCCGCCGTCATGCTATGGGGCGAGAAAAAACGGTTGCTGTTTACGTCAATAATTGATTCAATGTCGGCGTATTCACAGGATTCAAAAGATAAGTCTCCGCCTGATTCCCGTATGACTTCCTGAAATAGCCATAATCCCATTATATTTTTTCTAAAGCAGAATTTGTCAAAGCCGCCTTCGTTTGTAAAATTATTTTTACGCGCATCTTCGCCGCAGTTAGGCGAGTCACATTCAATACCGATTAAAGACCATGTGCCGCTGCTGATATAAACAGCGTCACTGCTTGGGACTGCCATCACCGCGCTCGGCGTATCATGTGTAACGGGAATTATCACATCACAGTTAAAACCTGCGGCCTCCCGAACCTCAGCGGTAAATCCGCCAAGTTTTACGGCTGGTTTTATTAATGGTTTAAAAATTCGCGCTGGGAAACCAAGTTTTTCTATTATTTCCAAATCCCAGCTGCGTTTTTGCGCGTTTACAAGCCCTGTTGATGTCGCGTTTGTATACTCATTTGACATAACGCCGCACAGTTTATAATGAAGATAATCCGGCAGCATTAAAAAATGAGCGGCGCGTTCCAGTAAAACGGGAGAATCGCGTTGAATGGCGCGTAACTGGAAAATTGTGTTAAAAAGCTGTTTTTGGATTCCTGTCCGGCGGTATAATTCCGCTTCGGGAATTATAGCGTATACATCTTCGTCGCAGCCTTCTGTTCTTTTATCGCGGTAGGAAACAGTATCGCCGAGTAACGCGCAATTTTCGTCGAGTAACACAAAATCGACCGCCCATGTATCGATGCCAACCGACGATAATGGAGCATCAAGTCCGCGGCATTTTACAAGTCCCGCTAAAATTTCGCTGAAGATTCTGTCAATGTCCCAGCACAGATGCCCGCCGCGTTCAACCAGTTGATTGGGAAAACGATGAAACTCGTTGATACAAAAAAGACCGTCAACAAGGCGGCCGAGTATGCACCGCCCCGATGACGCGCCGATATCAACAGCGAGATGGTATGACATTATTCCTCAATCAATCTTGTAAACCTTACAGAATAAATATTTCCCCGCGGAAGAAGGACAAGAGCGGAGTTCCTGTCGTCGCATATCACAACGTCTTCCCATTGCGCGTAATTGTTTCTTCTCGTTCTCATCGCGGCGGCGCTGCCTATGATAAAACCTTCGGGAAGCTGTAATCTGATCGTTCCCATGTCTACGCCTCCTTCGCCGCTTGCCAATGTCGGAGTAAACATGACAAAGCTGATGGTATTGCCGTCAGGTGATACGAACGCTGTTACTTTTGCCGTTATGTCGTTTCTGTCATATACGCGCCTGTTAAAATTGGATGTCGTGAGATTATCGCCGCCGGCTGTGGTTCCGCTCGATGTTATATTTACGCGGTACATCTCTTTCGCGAAATGCGCGTAATGCGAAACTCCGTACCCGCGCGGGAGAATCACTCCATCATCTGTTTCCCATTGATCATCGCCGATAAAACTGTAAAAACGTTTTGCCGCCCACCAGATATACGCGCTTTCATGATTCAGTCTGATGCTCAGATCGACATCATTCATAAACATCCATACATAGTTCCATGTCGAGTCAAGATGATAATAAGCCTCGTTCCCGCTGTTGATATTATTCTCTGTCATCCAGACTTCTTTTGGATCTGTCGGATGATCAATAGCTAGCGCGTAACGGTTCAATCTGTCGCCGTATGTATGTCTGCCGATAAGATCGATAACAGCTCTTGACTGCGGATCGTTAAGCGCGGCGTCATTGATGTTTGGATGATTCGCAGATTCGCCGTTCATTGTAAGAACATAAGGCATTTCCCTGCCGCCGCCGTAACCCGCTACTCCTTCGGTAAAACGTCCGACCTGTTTAAAAAAATCTCTCATAGCTTGAGGCGACCATAAACAGCCGTCATATGTAACCTGATAATTGGGTTCATTCTGTATCGAGATCGCGTAAATCGGCGCACCGTTACGCTGCATATTCGCCGCGAACGCTTTCAGATAATTCGCGTAATCCTGATAATGTTCAGGTCTAAGCCTGCCGTCGCCTCTTGTGTGGTTATTGCTTTTCCATGCGGCGGGAGGCGACCACGGACTTGCCAGAACATAACCGCCGTGCCTGTTTACGATCCGCACATTCTCGTAATAGTCCGGCCTTGTTCCGTTTATCATGCTTGTCAGTGTAGCGTCAATATTTGTATTACCGGGCATAATCATTATGCGCAGAATATTTAAGCCGAGTCCCGTATCAGGATTGTACATCAGCTCCGTATCACGCGCTGTGGTACGCGGAAAATTTCCCCAACCGACATCCATTCCGCCGAATCCGCGCACATATTGATATCTCGTGTCGACATCCACGGCGATGTTCGCGTTTGGCGTTCCTACCGTGCCGAGCGCATCCGGATCATCGGAAGACCGGCTTGTCACGCATGTTGATAGAATTAAAATTGTAATGACTGCAATAAAAAATTTTAATTTACTCATAACTAATAATACTTCGAAATACTCATCTGGTACAGATGTTTTTTTTAAGATATGCTTTAGATTGAGCAAAGCGCCGCGCTTTAAAAATTATTTCCGCGCGGTTTGACGCACTATATGGAGGCAATATGGGTAAATTAATCGTTCCGAAGGATTACAAGCCGCTTCTTTCGGTCTATGAGACACAGAAGGCAATCGGCGCGATTAAACGCATTTTTGAGGATAATCTTTCCGCCGCGCTTAATTTAAAGCGGGTTTCAGCGCCGCTTTTTGTCGAGCCGCAGAGCGGACTTAACGATGACCTTAACGGCGTTGAACGCGCTGTCGAATTTGAAATAAAGGAAACAGGAACAACCGCCGCGATTGTTCATTCGCTCGCGAAGTGGAAAAGAATGGCGCTTTACAATTACGGTTTCCCTGTTGGAGAAGGCATTTACACCGACATGAACGCGATACGGCGCGACGAGGAAATGGACAATCTTCATTCAATATATGTTGATCAATGGGACTGGGAGACAGTCATTGAAAAATCGACGCGGAATGAAGGTTACCTTAAGTCGACAGTCATATCGATAGTAAACGCAATCTGCGATACCGCGGAAAAAGTAAAAGAGATTTATCCTGTTTTAAAATTCAATCTTTCGCGTGATGTGAAATTTATTACAACGCAGCAGCTTGAGGATTTATACCCGGGGCTTTCACCAAAAGAAAGGGAGAACGCTTATGTAAAAGAACATAAAACCGTTTTTCTGATGCAGATTGGCGGCGTATTAAAATCGGGAAGCAAGCATGACGGCCGCGCGCCTGATTATGACGACTGGACATTAAACGGAGATATTTTATTCTGGTATGACATTCTTGACTGCGCTCTGGAAATATCTTCGATGGGAATCCGCGTCGATTCTCAATCTCTTGACGCGCAGCTTACGAAGGCGGGCTGCGCCAACCGCAAAAATTTTCCGTTTCATAAAATGCTGCTTGAGGGAACACTTCCGCTTACGATGGGCGGAGGGATAGGGCAGTCAAGGCTGTGTATGCTCATGCTTCAAAAAGCGCATATCGGCGAGGTGCAGGTTTCGGTGTGGGACAGCGCCGCAATAACGGGCTGCGCCGCCGCCGGGATAAAAATTTTGTAATAACAGGGTAAAAATTTATTTTATAAATTTTGATAAGAAAAAATTTAAAAAAGGTTGACAAAAATTATCAAATTGTATATATTAATTGCATAAACAGCATAGGCGCTGTACCCGGCCGTTTAGGTCTCAGGTACAACGCCTTTTTTGTTGTTTAAATAAATAACAGGAGAAGAAAAATGAAAAAGTTTCTGGTTTTTATTCTTGTGGCTGCGTTAAGCGCGGGTTTCGCGGCGGCGCAGGAAAGCGACGGTATTGGTATTACTGCCGGTTTGGAATTCGGTATATCGGATGTTACATCTGATGCATCGCAGCCGTATCTTTGGGCAAGCCTCGGCTACGAAAATTCATTCGGGGATCTTGATTTTTCAACGGGGCTGGCATTAGATGTAGGTTTCGGCGATGAAAGTTATCAGGATCTGTATTTTGATTTAGCGTTAGGATACAACATCGGTTTGGGCGGCAGTTCTACACTGTCTCTCCTTTTAGCTAACAATATGTATTTTGCGATTTCTTCCGAAGCAGATGACATTATCGCAGGTATTCTAAAGCCAGGAGTTATGTTTACTCAGGAAACCGGCGCTGGAGATATTTTTGTTACCGCCGAAGTGCCTGTAGCGTATTTATATTTCGGATTCGATATGTTTTTTGGTATTGACATTACAGCCGGCTGGAATAGTACCTTCGGTCTTGGCTTTAATGCAACAGGACATATACAGTTATCCGATGAATTTGGTGATGACAACAAAGGTTTTACCGGTCTTGATTTAACCGTGTTTTATGAAGCAGGTTCCATTTATTTTGAAGTTGCGGCATCCATTCCTTTTATTAATGAAGGAGCCGGTCCGAGTTCATTTTTTGATTTCTCCCTTCCGAACGGCATCAGTGTAACTCCGTTATTTGGTTATACGATCATTCCGGGGCTTCAAGTTTACGCAAGCTGCAAGTTCTTTAATATCGGCATTAAAGACGCTGATATCGGCATAACACCGGCTATCGGCGTTACTTACTCGTTCTAATTTTGATAATCAGGGATCATAATAATGATCCCTTTTTTTTTTCACCTAATGATCGTGATCATGCCTTTCTGCGGAAGGCGCTTCGTTTGTTCTGGGGAAAACACTCCCGTGGCCATGCCCGTCATTCCACTCGTCCGGAAGATGCAGAGCATTGTCAATTATCCTGCCCCTTTCAATATTGCCGTTTACGTTAAATGATACAATGATTACGCCGCTTTCATTCGCTTTTGTGTATGTCCCGTCTTTCCGTACGTTGTGCGCAAGAACGGCGTGGAAATGTCCGTCAGAATATAACGCGATCGTTTGTCCCCGGTAGCTGTATGTTTCCGCCGTTTGCTCATCATGACTGTGCGCTTCCGCGGTATGTCCTTGCCGGCTGTGCGCGTTTTTTCTGCCGGCTGAATATATCGGCAGAAATATAAGTCCAAATACCGCCGCAACGCAAACAACAAATATTACAATTCTTTTAACGGATTTTTTCGATGTTTTATCCTTTTTTTGCTGCTTTGCTTTTGCTTTAAGCGCGCTTTTCGACATTATGATCTCCTTCCTGACTATAATTTATATGATAACGCCGCCGCAACGCGGTAAAATTCTACGCGCAGCGGGTTTGAAGTATCCAGTCTTCTGTTTTTGTAATATAAATCTTCCCAGTTATCATTGGTATAATTTCTCATCGATCTCATCTGAGTAAGAACCGTGATGCTGAACCGAGGCGTTATCTGAAAACCTAAAGCCGCGGCGAATGTCCAGCGGATCAGGTCGTCTCCCCATTCGCTTCGGCCCGGCGTATCGTAAAGATACAAATCCATTTCCACAAGAAACGCGAACAAGTTTATAAATATCGGCATTTGATAACCGATTAAAAAATTGCCGTAGTAGTTAAAACCGTTCATGTTTTCGCCGCTGCCGCTTTCATAATACCATGACTGTGATGATTTCGCTTTTGTGTTGCCGTGATAATTAATTTCATGATAGGTAAGAAATACAATATGATTCCAGTCTCCCGGAAGAACCGCGGCAAGATCAAACTGAAATGTTCCGCCGGCGAATCCTTTCCATAAAAGCGCGTCAAACACGCTGCCTTCATACTGCAATTTTCCGTCAGTGTTGTTACTGGAACTGATGCCTGTCCCGTAAATATCGCCGCCAAAAAGATTTAACGGCCATCCGGCTCCAAGCCTCACGCCGGCGCATAATTCAATGAACGCGATCGGGGTAAGAGTTGTTTTAAAAATTCCGTTAATCGAAATCGGAGTAATCTCCGCCGTCAGATCGAGCCTTAAATTGTTGCCTTCCATAAGGGGGCTGCCGCCCTGCAAAAATGGAAAAACGAAACGCTGGTTAAAAGCGAGTTTGGCTTCCGGCAGAGTTGAAACCTGCAATGTCAGCTCGCGTGACGAAACATAGCCGCTGTCATCCTGCGCGAATAGCGCGTTCGCGGTTAAAATAATAATAAATAAAAACGCAGTTCCTTTCATTGTTGATTACCTCACCTTAACAGTTTTATTATTAAAATTATTTATATACAATTATGCAAATTGTTTCTATACGGCTTATTCGCCAAGTACGCGCACTTGAATTTTCCGGGTGCGCGGTCCGTCGTATTCATTGAACCAAATCCCCTGCCATGTGCCGAGCAGAAGGCTGCCGTTTGTTACGATTATTGACAGGGACGGGCCTATAAGGCTTGTTTTCGCGTGAGCGGCGGAGTTGCCTTCGCTGTGGCGGAATTCCCGGCGGTCAGGCGAGATTATGTTAAATGCAAGATTTAAATCGCGCGGTACGTCAGGATCGGCATTCTCGTTGATTGTAACAGCGGCTGTTGTATGAGGAATAAAGACAACGCAGATCCCTTCGCGCACGCCGGAAGCGGTCACCGCTTTTTGTACTTCGCCTGTGATGTTTATCCAGTCAGTTTTACCGCACGCCTCTTTGGATGCTCCTGTGCGGATGTTGAATTCAGAAAGAGCTGTCAAAATAAATTACATTCCCAAAGCCGCTTTCAATTTTGTCTCGGCTTCTTTTATGTCCATAATGTTATTCAAGATTAATACATTCGGCAGGGTCTTCGCGGCATCCGCAAGATCTTTACTGACAATGAATAAATCAAAATGACTGCCCTTTGCCTCTGTTAATGTAGAGTGTTCAACCTCGATACCTTTCGCGCCGATGTTGCCTAACGCTTTTTCAATGTTCATTTTTGCCAGAAGGCTGGTTCCCATGCCCATACCGCAGCAGCAAACAATACTCTTAATCGCCATAAAGACCTCCGGATAAATTATGTTAGATCGGCTTATGTAAAATATCGAATTATTAATTGCAAATATTTTGCATTACCTCAAATTAATAAAAAAAGCCGCCGGACGCAAATCCGGCAGCCGTAAATAAATGCTTAGCCTTTCTTCTTAATAAAAGGAGAAATGATAATCGGGAGAAGGAAGAGGACGATACAAATGACGAACAAACCCCATTCTCTTACCGCGAGCGAGATACCGCCGAGTATAATTCCAACGAGACCGAAATCCGAGTCGCCGAAAGTGGTTCCCGGAACAATCTGCCCGAGCACCATAAACAGAAACGCGGGAATGAATGTAATTACAATACCGTGGATAAACGCGCCGATAATTGAGCCGCGCAATCCGCCTTCGGCGTTGCCGAATACACCGGCTGTCGCGCCGCAGAAGAAGTGCGGAATTACGCCGGGGAGGATCAACATCAATACCGGGGTTCCGACAAATGCATTATTGATTAAGAAAATGATGCCGAAGCCTACAATGCCGCCGACAAACGACGAAAGGAAGCCGATAAGAACAGCGTTAGGCGCATAGGGGAATACGATGGGGCAGTCCAGCGCGGGTTTCGCGTTGGGTACGAGTTTGTCCGCGATACCTTTGAACGCGGGAACAATTTCGCCGATGATAAGCCTGATACCTGTCAGGATAACGGAGACGCCGGCTGCGAATGAAAGTCCCTGAACAATAGCCCATACGATCCACGATGCGCGCAGTCCGCCTTCACCGGCGAGAAGAGCGTTAAGGCTGCCTGTGCTTGAGAACTCGCCCTTGACGGCAGCTACTGTTGAAATTACAAGGAAGATAATTACCATTGTAATACTGATCGCGACAATTGTATCTCTCAGGAACGTTAAACGCTGCGGGAATTTTATATCCTCGGTTTTTGTATCACCCTTGACAAGTTTCGCAGTCTGAGCGGAAATCCAGTAACCAAGCGTTCCGAAGTGTCCAAGGCTGATGTCCGCGTTATCTGTAATTTTTTTCATTGTTGATTCCGCGAGAGCGGGCATTAACACCATTACAAGACCGAGTACGAGGCCGCCTGCTACGACCGACTGCCACATTGAGAGACCGGCAAAATCAAGGACGACCGCTAAAAGACATGCCATAAACAAGGTGTGGTGACCTGTAAGGAAGATGAACTTTGCTTTGGAGAAACGCGCGAGAACAAGGTTCGCTACCATGCCGACTACCATGATGTAGGCGGTTGTGGAGGCAACTCTTCCGAGCGCGATGGCGACAACTGCTTCGTTGTTGGGAGTTTGTCCTTCCAGTCCGAACGCAGCCGTGAAAACCGTTCCGAAGTTGGAAAGCGATCCGCTGACCAGATAGCCTGCGCCGGCGGAAAGAACCATAAAACCTACGATGGTTTTAAAAGTTCCTTTAATAACTTCCTCAACGGGTTTTCCCTGCAGGATGAGCCCCAGCATCGCAAACAAGCCGACTAGGACGGCAGGTGTTGACAAAATACTGACAAAAAACTCTATAAATCCCATAGTTTTCCCGGTTTAAATATTCCTGGTTATTTAAACGCCCTCCTGTGATAGATTTTTTAGCACCAGGCTGCCGTGGATCAAGTATAGTGTTCATTATCAATCGGTGTCAATATAAAAAATTTCTTGAATTTTAGGGGATAGTATAATAGAATTTTATATAGCTTAAAGACGGAGGTGTTTTTAACGTGCTGTTAGGAGAAATTATAGAAAATAAGCGAGCCCGTTTCGCGGAAAAGGCGGAAAATTGGGAGGACGCAATCAGGATGAGCTGCGAACTTTTAATCAATGAAGGAGTAATCAGCTCCGGTTACGCGGATGAAGTTATCGCCGCGGTTCACGAACTCGGTCCTTACATCGTGCTTATGCCCGGCTTCGCTCTTCCGCACGCGATGAAAGGTTCATCTAACGCGCATAACAACGGCATTGCCTTCATGAAGCTTGCTAAGCCTGTGTCTTTTAATCCCGATAACAACGAGAAAGACGCGTCTGTTTTTTTCACTCTCGCGGCCAGAGATTCGGAAGAGCATCTTTTGAATATGCGCAAGTTATGGAAAATGCTTACTAACGAGGAACTTTGCGCGGATCTGTTAAAAGTTTCTTCTATGGAAGAACTTTCCGCGTTGGATATAAAATACTCATGATTGAACTGAAGGGAAACGGCGTATCGCCTGGAATCGCCATAGGAAAAATATACGTTTATAGTATAACTCATGTCGAGCCGGGAAAAAGCCTCTGCGCTCCCGGAGAGGAAAAGTCTCATCTTGAGAAATTCGAAAATGTAAAAAAACTCGCGTTTGACGAGCTTGAAAATATCAGGCTTGCGATGGAGAAAGACGATCCTGAGAAGGCGGGAATCTTCAGAGCGCATCAGGATATTGTGAACGACGTAGCGATACAGGAAGAAATCCCGTCGAAAATAATGGACGAGCACTGGAGCGGCGACTGGGCGATTTATAAAGTATACGAAACTTTTATAAAGATGATAAAACGCGCGCCCGATCCTCTCATCGCGGAGAGATCCGCCGATTTTGACGATGTTCGCAGACGGCTTTTGAAATTGTGGTACGGCATGGACGAGGAAAGCCTCGCAAAACTGCCTGAACCCGTTATCGTTGCCGCGAAAGATCTGCTGCCTTCTGATACGGCGACAATGGACAGAGCAAACGTACTCGCGATACTAACCGAAACCGGCGGTCCGACATCCCACTCCGCGATTATCGCGAAAAGTTACGGGATTCCGGCTGTCCTCGGCATTCAAGGTCTTCTTGAAACCGCGAAGCACGGGCAGTCCGCGGCGGTTAACGCCGGCGAAGGCATTGTTAATCTTGATCCCGACGCCGCGTTACTCAGCGATTACGCGAAAAAAAGCGAAATCTTCCGCCGCGACATGGAGATTACAAGAACATTTCAAAAGAAAGAAGCCCTGACAAAGGACAATGTAAAAATTGATATCGGTCTTAATATCGCGGAAGCCGACGCGCAGGAACTTGAAGCGGCGGATTATACGGATTCTGTCGGTCTTTTCAGAACTGAATTTTTATATATGGGGCGCGACACTCTTCCCGGCGAAGACGAACAATTCGGTGTATACAAAAAAGTTTTAGAACGGTTCGGAAAACGCCCTGTGATTTTACGCACGCTTGACATAGGCGGCGACAAACCGCTTTCCAGCCTCGAACTGCCGAAAGAAGAAAATCCTTTTTTGGGAAACCGCGCGATACGCCTTTGCTTTACCTACCCTGAAATTTTTAAAACGCAGTTGCGAGCTTGTCTCCGCGCGGCTGTTTACGGAAATCTCTGGGTCATGTTCCCGATGGTCGGTTCCATAGACGACATCCGCAAAGCGAAAGAATTTGTTGAAATTGCGCGTAACGATTTAAAGAAAGAAGGAAGTACGTTCGGCGAAATAAAAACCGGTATAATGATAGAGATACCGTCAATCGCGTTATTGGCGCATCACGCGGCGGCGGAAGTTGATTTTGCCAGCATCGGCTCCAACGATCTGTGCCAGTACCTGTGCGCGGCAGACCGTATGAACAGCGCCGTTGAACATTACTACCAAAGTTACCATCCCGCGCTGCTCTCGCTGATAAATCACGCTGTAAAAGCGTTTGCCAAAGCGGGAAAACCAATTTCCGTCTGCGGCGAACTGGGCGGCGATCCGCTTATCACTCCTTTGCTGGTCGGAATCGGGATGAGAAAACTCAGCATGGGCGCGGCTTCCGTGGCGAAAGTTAAACGCAACATCGCGTCATTAACAGTGAAGAAAGCGGAGGAGATTGCTTCCCGCGTACTGGAGTTTGCAACCGCGCAGGAAATTGAAGAGTATCTCCGCCGTATAAGCGATGAAGTAAAATAGGAGGAAATTATGTACCAGCGAATCGTAAAAGTTGTTAATCCTACAGGCCTTCATGCCCGTCCGGGATCGGATTTTGTTCACGAAGCCGCGAAGTTCAGTTCAAAAGTTACAATCCGCCGCATGGATGAAGATGAAGATCCTGTGAACGCGAAATCAATCGCGTTTGTTCTGTCATTGGGAGTGGGCAAGGGTATAGAGATTGAACTGGCGGCTGACGGCTCTGATGAAAAAGAAGCTGTTGATACATTGGCGGCTTTTGTTGAGAGCGGCCTTGGGGAAACTGTTTAGGAACAGTGTGTTATTTGCATAGTACAAATTCCGCACGGGTTAGAAAATGATCGAGGTAATTAAATCTAAAAACACTTACTGTACCGGCTGTAACCGGTGCGTCCGCGAATGTCCGATGGAAACAGCCAATGTCACCTATCAGGATGAAACCGGAAATATCAAGGTAAGAATTGATTATGAAAAATGCATTGTCTGCGGCAGGTGCATTACGGCGTGTAAACATGACGCGAGGTATTTTGAGGACGATACTGCGCGGTTCTTTGATGATTTATCAAAAGGCGTTCCCATTTCGCTCATTGCCGCGCCTTCGATCAGAACGAATATCCCCGAATATAAAAGATTATTTACATATTTAAAAAGACTCGGCGTAAAAAAGATTTACGATGTTTCTCTCGGCGCTGATATTTGCGTTTGGGCTCATGTTAAACATATCAGGGAAAATTCGGACGGCAGAAAAAAAATCCCGCCAATGATAACGCAGCCATGCCCGGCGATAGTTTCTTATATCGAACTTTACCGCAATGATTTACTGCCGATGCTTTCTCCTGTACACAGTCCGATGGCATGCACATCAATTTATATGAAAGATTATATCGGTATAACGGACAACATCGCCGCGGTATCTCCGTGCATCGCCAAATCAAAAGAATTTGATGAAACAAAACTCGCGCAGTACAATATTACGTTTACTTGTCTTGTAAAATATTTGGAAGCGAATAATATTACTCTCCCCGATGAAGAGACTCAGTATGATCACAATGAAAGCGGTCTTGGTTCATTGTTCCCCATGCCGGGAGGCCTTAAAGAAAATATTGAGTATTATCTGGGTAAAAAACTTCACATAACAATTGCGGAAGGAAACGACGTGTATGAAAAGCTGGATAAATATCTTGTAACTCCGCGTGAATTTTTGCCTGATATTTTTGACGTGCTTAACTGCGCGGAAGGCTGTAATGTCGGTTCCGCGTATTTACATGACAGGAATATTTTTGAAATTGACAAAATAATGAGTAATAACCGAAAAGCGCTGGCTGAAAACACCAGAGACAAATATTATCAATCAATATACAGTTTATACGACAAGACTCTTGATTTAAAACGGTTTATAAGGAAATACAGTCTTATTCCGGTTGATATCCCGCACATAACCGATGAGGATATCAATAATGCCTTTACAATGCTTGGCAAAAATACTTACGAGAAACAAAATATTGACTGCGGCGCGTGCGGCAGCGAGACATGCAGGCATATGGCTAGAAAAATTGCGCTTAACGTAAGTATTCCGGTTAACTGCATTGTTAAATCAATAGAAGACGCCAAGACAGAACACGAGGATAATGTCCGTACACATGAGCAGTTGACAGAGATGGAAAAAAATTATGAGGCGGACGAACTTATGCGGAATATGCTCGCCGTTAATCCTCATATTAATATCCTGTTTGACAGTCATTTTAAATTAATCGATTGCAACCCGGCATCGGTCAGCTTTATGGGATTTAATTCAAAAGAAGAAATGCTCAGCGGGTTTACAAAAAGCGTAATAAACGGCATCCCGGAATATCAGCCGAACGGACTAAAATCCGCGTCGTTAATAGATAAACTAATATCAGCCGCAAAAGAAGGCTCTGTCCGGTTTGAAACCGCTATTAACATTAAAGGCGCGAACCGGAACCTTGATGTTGAATTTAAAAAAATCTCGTTCGGTAAAAGTTATGTGATTGTCGGTTTTGTTTACGATATGACGGCAATCCGCGAACGCGAAATGGAGCTTGTAAGAGAGCAGGAAAGGAATGAACTGCAGCTTACAAAATTAAACGCGGTTGTTAACGCGACAAAAATCGGTTTATGGGATGTGATGATTTTTAATAATGATCCTTTGGATCCAAAAAATGTTTTTACATGGTCTGACGAGTTCAGATATATGCTTGGATATTCAAGCGTGATTGATTTTCCAAACACCGCGGATAGTTATTTTGATAAATTGCATCCCGATGATAAAGACAGCGCTTTTCTGGCAATTGTTAATCATCTTTTGGACAAAACCGGAGATACCCCTTACGATGTGGAATACAGGCTGCTCTGCAAGAATGGGGAGTACGCTTACTTCCGCGCCTGCGGGAAAGCTCTCCGCGATAAAGACGGCAATGCGATACGCGTCGCCGGAGCCGTAATGGATATAACTCAATCTAAAAAAGTTTTATTAAAAACGGAGAAGCAAAGGGAAGAAGCGAAACAGGAAAGCAAGGCAAAAAGCACTTTTCTCTCCAGCATGAGCCACGAGATACGCACTCCGTTAAACGCCATAATCGGAATGACGACAATCGGTAAAATGTCGCCTGACATTCAGAAAAAAGACGACGCGTTTTTCAAGATAGACGGAGCGTCCAAGCATCTGCTGGGCGTAATCAACGATATACTTGATATGTCAAAGATAGAAGCCAATAAGTTGGAATTGTCGAATGTCAGTTTCAAGTTTAAAAATGTGCTGGAAAAAACCTCGGACATTGTGAATCCGCGTATAGATGAAAAACGCCAGAAACTTGACATTAATATCGCGGATGAAATTCCTGAAACTTTTATCGGCGACGACCAGAGGCTTACACAGGTTATTACAAATCTTTTATCCAATGCCGTGAAGTTCACCCCGGATGAAGGTCATGTTTTAATTGACTGCCGCCTGTTGTCGGAGAGGAGCGGAATGTGCCGGATTGAGGTAAGCGTAACAGACACCGGAATCGGAATCACTGACGAGCAAAAATCGCGGCTGTTTCAGTCTTTCGAACAGGCGGATGCCGGCATTTCGCGTAACTTCGGCGGGTCGGGGCTTGGGCTTCTTATCTCAAAACGCATTGTGGAGCTGATGGACGGAGAAATCTGGGTGGAATCGCAGCCCGGGAAAGGTTCTAAATTTGTTTTTAACGTACTGTTAAAACGCGGCGAGAACGCTGAAGACAGCTCAGGAGACGGCGCTTACGGAGTGTATGGCGGTAATAATGATTTTTCGGGGAAAATAATACTGTTAGCTGAAGATATAGAGATAAACCGCGAGATTGTGATCGCGCTTCTTGATCCGTCGCACGCGGTCGTTGAATGTGCCGAAAACGGGGAAGAGGCGCTTCGTATGTTCACGGACTCGCCGGATAAATATAATTTAATTTTAATGGATATTCAGATGCCGAGAATGGACGGGTATGAAGCGACACGCGCCATACGCGCTTTTGAAGCAAAAAAAAGAGACAAGCAGGTGCCGATAATCGCCATGACAGCCAACGTTTTCCGCGAGGATGTTGAAAGGTGTATGGAAGCCGGGATGAATGGTCATATAAGGAAACCTGTCGATATCGCGGAAATGATGAACTTACTGCGTCAGTTTATTTGATCTGTTGATTAACGATTTACAAAAATATTTTTGTTACAGGGGTTGCGTAAAAATACAATTTCTGTTATTATAACTGTGTTATGCCAGCAGAAAACGCAGATAGAAGAAAGCAGTATTCTAAAAGAAAGAAAGGCGGGCTATGCCCCCGCTGCGGTGGTAAGGTCAAGAAATCCAGCCCTTATATTAATTGCGATGATTGCCGCGAGTATTACAGAAATTACAACAGGGATTTCTCCGAGAGTACGCAGGAAGCACGAAGGGAACGGTACGCGCAGAGAAAGGCCGAAAAACGCTGCCCCCGCTGCGGTGTTTTTCTCGGGAAAAAATCTGACAGCATCATTTGCCCGGCGTGTTTAAAAAGGCAGTACAAATACAACACCGGAAAAACCAAACCTAAAAAACGCGTTAAATAAATGCGGCGGAAATTCTTTTAGTATATTTCACTCTAATGACAAATCTTTTATTAACCTTGCATGGTTCTTGCCAGTTTAAGGTTTGATGTCGCTTTTTCATCGCCCGGTTTTAGCCGCAGAGCCGTTTCGTAATCTGATACCGCGTGATCCTTGTCGCGCTTGTGATAGTATGAATTACCGCGGCTAAAATACGAATAAAAATTATTTGGATTTATTTTAACCGCCGTGTTCAGATCCGCAATTGCCGTGTCAAAATCGCCCTTCTCCTGATACGCGCAGCCGCGCAGCATATGCGCAAGCTCGTGACCCGGGCTGTATTTGATTACATAAGTAAAGTAATTAATCGCATCGTCAAACTGTCCGTTATTAAAACTAATCGTACCCATATCGAATGTTGATTTGATGGTACCCTGCATTAAAAGCGCTGTGATCGAGCCGGGTAGATCGTCTTGAACAGGAGCAGCCTGAACTCCGCGTTTTTCTCCCTTACCGCTAAGCTTCTTTTCGCATAACTCATACAATGACATTTTCCCCTCCTGTTATACATTTTCTTCCCTGCATACATTTAATATAAGTAATTAAATAATAATCAACCACTCATTTTTATTAAAAAATGGTTAATTTTTAGTTATTAGTTTAAAATTTGGTTATTTTGAAGGATATTATGAGTATATATGTATAATCTGTTTTAAATGAATGTATCCCAAACCAGTTTGATAAAAATCAATGCCAGAACAACAAGTATTGTTACGCGTACTATTTTACTGCCTTTATGTATAACAAGCCCTGATCCGATATACGCCCCAAGCATATTGAACAGAGCGGCGCAAATCCCGAGCGGAATGAGAACGCGCCCGTTTAAAAGAAAAAGTGTTAACGCCGACAAATTCGATGAAAAGTTGATCAACTTAGCGTTGCCTGACGCGATCCGCAAATCAATTTTCGCGATGCCGTTGTAAAGAAGAATTAAAAACGTGCCTGTTCCCGGTCCTGAAAAGCCGTCGTAACCTCCGATAAAAAAGGAAATTACTGCCGAAAGAATGATCGTTTTTACGCGGGAGAGCGGCTGCGGATTTTTATCCGAATCTTTTTTCAAAAATAAATAAACCGCTGTGACAGGTATAATTACCAATAACACCCATCGTATTATTTTTTCGTTTACCAAAAGCGCGAAAGATGAGCCTATCGCGGAACCTGCGAGAGCCGCGGCAATCGAAGGCAGGCAGATAAAAATATCTACAAATTTATTTTTATAATAACGAAATGACGCTATAGATGCCCCGAATACGGAAGAGAGTTTATTTGTGCCTAACGCTGTCTGCGGAGGAAGACCTGCCATCAGATAAGCCGGCAGCGAAATCAATCCGCCGCCGCCCGCGATGGAATCAATAAACCCCGCGAGAAAAACAAGCGGGCAAACAATCAGAAAGGCGTTTAACGTTAATTCCATCTAACACATATTTCAACTGCCGAGATCGTCTTTTACTTTTACGGTGACGGTTTCGTCGTAGCAGGAGAAACAGCGGTCTACAACTGATTTATCAGGCGCTTTTGTGATCCAGCTTATAAGCGGTACGATGATTAATCCGGCAAGCATGCAGAAAGCGCCCGCGTTAATCGGCGATTGTAAAAGCGCCGGGAATGAGCCTCTGAACAGGACGTTAAGTATCATCACGGAGGTGCTGAAAATAAAGCAGACCCAAACCGCCGGTTTGCTTGTTTTCTTCCAGTAAAGGCCGTAAAGGAACGGCGCGAGGAATGAACCGGCAAGCGCACCCCATGAAACGCCCATCAATTGCGCGATAAAAGTAATTCCGCCCCTGTATACGCCAATCGCGATTATAGATGAAATTATAATAAACACTACTATCAACGCGCGGATAATAAACAACTGCATTTTATCACTCATCTTTTTAATTATGTTGCCTCTTAAAAAATCCAGCGTTAAAGTAGACGCTGAAGACATGACCAGTGATGATAGAGTTGAAATGGACGCGGCGAACACCAGCACTATAATTAATCCCATCATCCAGTCGCTGTTAAAATTCGCGAGTATGCCGGGAATGATTGAATCGAAACCGTTTGCTCTTACATCAGCGGGGGTCGCGAAAATGCGCCCGAAGCTGCCCAGAAAGTAACAGCCGCCCGCGACAAAGACTGCGAAGAAAGTTGAAACAATCGCGCCCTTTGTTATCATTGTTTCACTCTTGATTGAGTAGAAACGCGCGACCATTTGCGGAAGACCCCATGTTCCCAGCGATGTTAATATCAATACGCCGATAAGCGATATCGGATCGGGTCCTAAAAACGAAGTGAAAATACCCGGAACATTTCCGCGCGCGACAGCAGGATCGCTTACCTGCGCGAGAGAATCAAGCGCGGGAATGAATCCGCCTTTGCTTCCAAGCGCGACTGCGATTACCGCGACTATACCGATCACTGTTATCGAACCTTGAATAAAATCGTTGACCGCTGTGGCGAAGTAGCCGCCGGCGACAACAAATATCGCGGTGAGAATTCCCATCGCCCAAATGCAATATTCAAACGGTATGCCGAACGCCATCGCGAAAAGACGTGAAAGCCCGTTGTAAAGCGACGCGGTATATGGAATTAAAAAGATAAAAACAATTATTGAAGCGCAGATTTTTAAAGCGGTGCTGCCGTAACGCGTACCGAAAAACTCCGGCATGGTGGCGCTTTTGATGTGATTTGTCATAACGCGCGTACGCCTGCCGAGTATGAACCATGCCATCATCGATCCGATAAAAGCGTTCCCAAGTCCAATCCAAACAGCCGCGGTGCCGAAGCGCCAGCCGAACTGTCCCGCGTATCCGACAAATACAACAGCGGAAAAATATGTCGCGCCATATGAAAACGCCGAGAGCCACGGGCCGACATTGCGTCCGCCGAGAACGAAATCGTTTACGTTTGACGCTCTTTTTCTGTAATAAAGTCCGATAAAAATCGTGACCGCGAAGAACAGCAGAAGAAGGGAAATTTTAATTACCATTGGGAACCTGCCTTGAATTTTTTAGATAATGATTTTTTGATGAGTCATATATCTTCTTAATATAGTAGTTACATTCAATAAAATATGCAAGGCAGTTGACAGATCAATATCAATGCAATATATGTGAAAATAATGAAAGAAAAACCGGAAAACTTTACCGCTGGTATTCATAACGATGATTACGAAAACGAATACCTGCAAACCCGCCTTGACGCTTCGATTCTTGTTAACACTGCCGGAAGAAAAACGGAATCCCTGAACGGGAAGTGGTCCTTCGCCGCAGATCTTTACGATACGTGCCGAAGGCAGGGCTGGTTCAGGCAGGAGCGTCTTAACGCCGAAGGGCGCGAGCTTCCGCTGGATTTCGACTGGGAAAGCCATGAGAGAATTACGGTTCCATCGTCATGGAATTTGCAAAAACCGGAACTGTACTATTTTGAAGGCTTCGGCGTTTATTCAAGGACGTTCCGTTACGCGCCCAGAGTGAAGGGAGAGCGTCTACTGCTTCGTTTTGAAGGCGCGGCTTACAGGACAACGGTTTTCCTGAACGGAAAAATTATCGGAACGCATGACGGCGCGTCAACTCCGTTCAATGCCGACATTACAGATATTGTAAAGGAAGATAATCGCATAACGGTTTCGGTTGACGCGCGGAGAAGTCCGCTCCGCCTCCCGATGGAAAACACCGACTGGTTTAATTACGGCGGCATCTACCGTGACATCTATCTTGTGCGCCTTCCATCCGCATACATCAAGGACTGGTTTGTCCGTCTTTCGCCGGATGACGCTTCTGTGATATTAGCTGATGTATATACGCTTAACTCTGACGGCTCATCGTCTAACGGCAAGGCGTTTATTGAAATCCCAGAACTTGGTATTTGTCAGGAGATCGATGTTAAAAACGGAAAAGGTGATGCTAGAATTTCAGCTAACGCGCAGTTGTGGAACCCGAAAAATCCTAAACTATATGATGTTAAATTAACTTTTAATTGTGATGCCTCGGGTAGTAATGCCGGGTCGGGCGACTGCTCAGGATCTGATTGCCGTTCCGAATCGAACCATTATGTTGATACTGTCAGTGATCGTATTGGTTTTAGAACGATAAAAGTTAAAGGACATGAAATTTTTCTTAACGATAAAAAGATTTTTTTAAAAGGTATTTGCGTTCACGAGGATCATTTCAAACTTGGTAAAACAACAAACGAAGAAATTATCCGCAGGACAATCCGCGACTTAAAGGAAATGAACGGCTATTACCTGCGTCTTGCGCACTATCCCCATGATCCGCGTTTTGCGCGTATCGCCGATGAAGAAGGCGTGCTTTTATGGGAAGAGATACCTGTCTACTGGGCGGCCGCGTTTAGTAATGACGGCACTTACGCCGACGCGGAAAATCAGCTTACAGAGTTGATCTTAAGGGATCGAAACCGCGCGAGCGTTATTATCTGGTCGATAGGAAATGAAAATCCCGATACAGACGCGCGTTTTTCTTTTATGTCGCGCCTCGCGCAAAAAGCGAAAGCCATTGACAGCTCACGCCTTGTTTCCGCGGCGTGTCTTATCAATCATCATAAATTGTTAATTGAAGACCGCCTTGAAAAGTTCCTTGATGTTATCGGTATAAATGAATATTTCGGCTGGTATGATCCTGATTTTGAAAAACTGCCGAAGATACTGGAAAACTCAAAACCCGGCAAGCCTGTTTTAATCTGCGAGTTCGGCGCTGACGCGAGGCTCGGGCAGCGCGGGACAGAGGACGAACTCTGGACAGAAGATAAGCAGAAAAAAGTTTACGAACAGCAGACAGAGACATTCAAAAAATGTCCGTACATCGCGGGGACAACTCCGTGGATACTTTACGATTTCCGCTGTCCGCGCCGGTTCAACAGTTATCAGGAAGGTTTTAACCGCAAAGGATTGATAGACGCGGATCGCGTAACAAGAAAACCGGCGTTTTTTGTAATGCGGGAATACTACGGGTCTTTTTAAATTATTATTTTAGCAATGCGGCGTTTAATGTATTTTTGATTACTATTACTGCGCGTCAAATATGCCCGGAAAAACCGGATCTGAATCGCGGATAATTCTGCGCAAAGGATGAGAGTCAGCTTCCGCGATTACAGGATCGTTAGCGAAAAGAGAAGGCCACATTTCCTTGTTTACAAATGTTAACGGTTTATCAAAGCGTTCCGTTATGCGATCTTGTATGAGTCCTGAGTCCTGTAAAACCGGAACCCTTGAATCGGAAGCGTATTTATAAGACCATAACGCGCCGTACATCGGCACATAACAAGTTGAAGTTGATACATGCGCGAAAACATCCGACAATGTGGCGCTGATGCACGCGAACGCTTCCGGCCACGCCATTGGAGATTCGCCGTGCATGGAAAAAACTGCGTTCTTGTTCTTGAATAATTTTTTTACAGCCAGAAAAAATTCCTTTGTGTAAAGCATACACGCAGGACCTACCGGGTCTGTCATGTCCATGATAATAATGTCATATCCGTTAGCTGAAGATCGCGCGTCTTTTTTCGGGTTATCAGAAACATTTTTCGCAGCATTAAAAACAAACTCTCGTCCGTCTCCGATATGAAATGTAACTCGTTTATCTGAAAAAGCGTTTTGGTGTATTGTTGGAAAATATTCTTTACTGAAGGTAACCACTTCGGGATCAAGCTCGGCGAAATCCACGGATTCAATTGACTTATACTTTTGAATTTCGCGTAACGTACCGCCGTCCCCGCCGCCGATCAAAAGCGCGCGTTTTGGATTTGGGTGAATAAGTACGGCGGGATGAACAAGCGGTTCGTGGTAGCGGTACTCCCACCGCTCTGTGACCTGTGTTCTGCCGTCAAGAAGCAGCGCCTTACCGAAAAATTCCGTTTCTACCAGTTCCGCTTTTTGATACTGCGTTTGTTTGGAAGCGAGAATTTCCTTCACTTTATAGAAAAAACCGCTTGACGCGTTTGAATATTCGCGAATTTCCATTTTTACTCCGATTATTTATTCTCTTTACTTTCCTTGTTCTCTTTGCCTTCTTTGTTTTTCTTAGGCTTTTTCCTTCTGAAATTCTTGCTTTCGAATATTTCCTGTATCTCAAGTTCAAGCGATTTTTTAATTCGTTTTTTTTCCTTACGCTCAAGCGTTTTTACTTCATCGCCGAAAAGAAAATTGGCCAGCTTTAAAGTCTTAATCCGCATTTTTGTGTGAAAAACGTTATCTGAAATAATGTTGATGTCGTATACAGAATATAAATCAAGCACGTCTTCGGAAATATATTCCTGAATGCTCGAAATATCATGGTCGATAAATAATTTATCCCCGTGAGAGTCGCGGGTAAAACCGCGGACATTGTAGTTAATCGTGATAACATCGGACTCAAAACTTTCGATAAGGTAATTCAAAACGGAAAGCGGGCTTATCATGCCGCAGGTTGAAATGTCGACATCAACGCGGAAGGTGGCGATGCCGGAAAGCTGGTTGTATTCGGGGTATGTGTGAATGGCAATGTGGCTTGTATCAAGATGGCCGACCACTGCCGGGGCCGCGGATATTCTAGGCCTTGTCGCGTTACCCGCGGCGTTTTGATCTTCGTTAAGGAGAGCGACAACACTTGCTCCGCGCGGATCGTAATCCTGCGTTGAAACATTGACAAGGCGCGCCCGGATTATATTTGTAATCTCCTGCACAATATTTTCCAGGCGCTTTGAATTATATTCCTCGTCAATATATTCCAGATACTCAATCTGCGATTCAGTAGACCTCGCGTAACAGACATCATAAATATTAAAGCTTAATGACTTTGTAAGATTGTTAAAGCCTTCAAGCTCTATTTTTTGTCCCCTAACGCGTTTTACCATGATCTATAGATAGCATGTTATAAAAAATATTTCCAGTGCTTACGACAGCAGCCTGTTAAGACGTTTTACAAAGTCCGATGGATCAGTCAGCTTAATGCCTTCTACAAGAAGCGCCTGATCGAGTAACACACCGGAAACATCGGCGATGCGATCTTCATCGTCAATATTTTTAAGACCCATAACGATTGGATGATCGCCGTTTACTTCCAGAATCGGTTTAATCTCCTGCATCGATGCCTGCCCCATCGCTTTAAGCATCTGCGCCATCTGCATTGAAGGATCATTATCGTCCGCGACAATACAAGAAGGCGAATCGTGAAGGCGGCGGGAGAGTTTAACGTCCTTTACCCTGTCTCCGAGCGCTTTTTTAATTTTTTCGAGAACAGGTTTTGCTTCTTTTTCGGCATCCCTGTTTTTATTTTCACCTAACTCTTCGTCAGCGCCCGCGCGGTTTACGCCTTTTAGATCCCAGCTTTGGGTTTCTGTTTTACCGTCCGCGCCGGGTGTCTCCTTGCGGTAGCTGTGCAGCGTTGGAATGATAAGGTCGTCGATATCGTCATCCATGATAAGAACTTCAATTTCCTTCGCGCGGTATGCTTCCAGAAGCGGGGATGAGCGTAAAGTTTTTTCCTCAGCCCCGCCTGTGCCGCCTGTGATGTAATAAATATTTTTCTGATCGCTTTTCATGCGGCCGACATAATCGGCGAAACTTGTCCATCCTTCTACCGCTGTGCTTTTAAAGCGCACCAAATCTTGAATGGTGTCACGGTTCGCGAAATCCTGATAAAGCCCTTCTTTAAGAGGACGGTTAAACTGGCTGATGAAAGTTTCCCACTTCTCCTTCGCCTCATCTCCGCCCGAGACGGCGTTATCCGCCATTTGCTTGAATTCGGATAAAAGTTTTTTGACAGAGGCGCTTTTGATGTTCGCGAGGATTTTATTCTGCTGTAAAATTTCGCGGCTTACGTTTAACGGCAGATCTTCCGAATCAATCACGCCGCGCACAAAACGGAGGTACACCGGCATCAGTTCTTTGTCATCATCTGTAATAAAAACGCGTTTTACATAGAGCTTTACGCCGGGCTTGTAATCGACATTGTACAAATCGAAGGGCGCTTTTTTTGGAATGTAAAATATGGTGGAGTATTCCAGCGTTCCTTCGGCTTTTGTGTGAATGTAGTGTAACGGCTCTTCGCTGTCATGCCCCAACTGTTTGTAAAACTCGTTGTAATCCTCTTCTTTTAATTCCGATTTTGATCTTCGCCATAAGGCTGTGCCGGAATTGATCCTATCGGTTTTTGTAATGCTCGCTTTTTCGTTGCCTTTGTCATCCCACTGCTTGTCTTCGTATGTAAGGTAAATTGGAAACGCTACGTGGTTGGAGTAACGCTTTATGATGTCTTCTATAGACCAGCGGTTTGCGTATTCCGCGCCCTCATCCGTTAGGTGAAGAATCACGGTTGTGCCCTGGCTTCCTCGCCCTGCGGTTTCGCTCACGTTCTCGATCTCGAAACCGTCTTTGCCGTCGCTCGACCACTTCCACGAGGCATTTTCGTTCGCTTTGCGGCTGATGACATCAATTTTATCCGCAGCCATAAACGCCGAGTAAAAACCTACGCCGAACTGCCCGATCAGGTTGGAATCTTTTTTCGCGTCCTCGGCGAGTTTTTCCAGAAATATTCTTGTGCCGGAACGCGCGATTGTTCCCAGCGAGTCGATAAGGTCGGTTTCGTTCATGCCGATTCCGTTATCGGAAATAGTCAGCGTTTTTTCATCCTTATTGAATGAAATGTCGATCCTCGGATCCAGGCTGAGCGTTTTGTACGCTTCGTCCGCGACCGTCAGGTATTTAAGCTTGTCCAGCGCGTCAGAGGCATTGGAAACAAGCTCCCTAAGAAAAATCTCCCGGTTGGAATAAAGGGAGTGGATGATAAGGTGCAGCAGCCGGCTTACTTCGGTCTGAAATTGGTGTTGCGCCATGTTAGGCTCCTTGATAAGTATTTTGTATTGATAATTAATATCAGAAGCGTGGGAAAATGTCAAATGCGGTTTTTTAAATAATCATCCTTATAATAATTTCAATCCCATTTCTTCCATAAATTTTTCGCTATTTACCACTTTATTTTCCTTTAAATCAATATTTTTATAGCTTGCGTATAATTTATTTAACAATCTTATTTTTTCTTTTGAATCCTCATAATAAGGCGATCCTGAATATTCATTAATTATTTTATTAAAACAATAAGCGGATAAATTAAATGATATATATATTTTATTCAGAACAGAAACCAGTTCCTTATATGTTTTTGTTTCAAGTGTTGAGTCCTGATGTCTTTTATAGAATTTATTTGGATGAATATTTTTATAATATTTTATGCCCAGTTTATAAAGCGTATAATCCTGATTATTTTTTATCCCCATATAACAATATTAACGCTAATTTTCATTATGTCAAATGATATTCTGTTTAAACGAATTTGTATTGAAAAAATATCAATGTTAAGATATAATTAATATTAATCGATATAAATAAAGGACGGGATAAAATATATGATGAAGACAACATGGAGGAACCACATTTTCTAGTTCTCATAAGGAGGATTAGAAAATGTCAAGATCGCACAAAAAACACTGCGGCATGGGTATTTGTTCGGGTCAGGATAAACCGTGGAGAAAGCAGTGGCACTCGGCCATGAGGGCAAAAGAACGCGATTTGCTCAATTTGCAGCTAAAATTCCCGGAAGATGACTTTTGTTATCCAATTCCCAGAGAGGTTGACGACCTTTGGTCTGCGCCCTCCGATGGCGGCGCTCAATGGATGTACTCAGGTTTCAATCATTACTTTTTTTATCAGACTCACCCGCAATGGAACCCCTGGTCTGACAGAGAGGTTCCCACCCGCGAAGAAGCCTGGAAAGAGTGGAAGAGGAGCGTGATTGCCAAATAATAATATGCTTTTCTCCCAAGTCTCCAATTTCTCCCAAATCTCCTTGACATAAGGAGAGAGCTTGCTCAGCGCCTGAAATGAAAAAATGGGTTTATACATTATCATAAAAATTCAAAAATTGCCGAAGTCATGCTATCATTATAAAACAAGAAATATTTAAAGGAGTTTATATGGAAGCCCCGTTATGCATAGCAAAAAATACCGGTTTGGAAGATGTTTTTATCCTGCCCGAAATGGTAAACCGCCACGGACTTATTACAGGCGCGACGGGAACAGGTAAAACTGTATCTCTTCAGAAAATGGCGGAGGCTTTCTCGTCCGCGGGAATACCTGTGTTTGTAGCCGATGTTAAGGGGGATTTGTCAGGCATCGCGGCGCCCGCTGTTCCAAGCGACAAGCTCAACGCAAGACTTGAAAAAATTGATGTAACGGATTGGAAACCGAGCGAAAACCCGTCTGTTTTTTGGGATGTTTTCGGCGAAAAAGGTCATCCTGTCCGCGCTACAATTTCCGATATGGGGCCTTTGCTCCTGTCGCGTCTTTTAAACTTAAATGATACGCAGTCCGGCGTTTTGCAGATAATTTTTAAAATCGCTGACGATAACAACATGCTGTTACTCGACATGAAAGATCTGCGCGCGATGACTCAGTATGTCGGCGATCACGCGAATGATTTTAAAACTCAATACGGAAATATTACCACAGCTTCCGTTGGAGCCATTCAACGCGGTTTATTAACCCTTGATGAACAAGGAGCGTCGAAATTTTTCGGCGAACCGATGCTCGACATTATGGATTTAATCCGCATCAGCGCTTCCGGAAAAGGTATCGTAAATGTTCTCGCGGCGGATAAACTGTATAATTATCCTAAATTATACTCAACAGCGCTATTATGGATGTTATCCGAGCTTTTTGAAAATCTGCCGGAAGCGGGCGATCTGCCAAAGCCCAAGCTTGTTTTCTTCTTTGATGAAGCTCATCTTCTTTTCGCCGATGCTCCTCCCGTTCTGCTGGAAAAGATCGAGAGAGTCGTCCGCCTTATCCGTTCCAAAGGAGTGGGCGTATATTTTGTTACGCAAAATCCGCTTGATGTTCCCGATAAAGTTTTGGGGCAGCTAGGCAACCGCGTACAGCACGCGTTACGCGCATTTACGCCCAAGGATCAAAAAGCCGTAAAGACAGCGGCGCAGACCATGCGCGCTAATCCCGCTTTTAACACCGAGCAGGCGATTCAGGAGTTGGGTACAGGAGAAGCGCTGATCTCCTTCCTCGATGAAAAAGGCAGTCCGTCAATGGTGCAGAAATGTTCGGTAATCGCTCCGGGGTCGAGGCTTGGACCTGTTACTCCCGATGAGCATAATTCCCTTATCAAGGAATCCATATTTTACGGAAAATATGAAGAAGCCGTGGACAGAGAATCCGCTTACGAGATTCTCACCGGACGGACAGAAAAAGCTGCCGCCGGAAATTCTCCTGAAGAGAAAAAATCCGCATCGAAAACAACCGCCGCCAAACCCGCGGCAGTCAAAACAACAAAGACAGTAAAAAAGACAACGGCAAAATCTTCTTCTCAAAAAGGAGTTGGACAAGAAATGAAAGAATTTGTTTTTGGTTCAACAGGACCGAGAGGCGGAAAGAAAGACGGCTTGTTCCAAACCGCCGCAAAAACCGCAACGCGTAACGCGACCAACACTCTTGTACGCGGATTATTGGGAAACCTTAAGTTGAAGTAGGGGAGAGGGAAGTATCTATATATATAATAATAAGGGTTAATAATTAATTTTTTTACAAGCGGGGCTGTTGATTCATTTCCTCTCGTTATTGTGTTATACTAGTCCTGATAATGTCTATCTCTGCTGGTAAGGAATTGTGATATAATCAATGGCAAAAAAAATAGAAAATAACAGCGAGCCTATAGAAAAACAGCTCTGGAAATCAGCCGATAAACTCAGAAAAAACATCGACGCAGCCGAGTATAAGCATGTCGTTCTTGGATTGATTTTCCTTAAATATATCTCTGATGCTTTTGAAGCGCTTTATAACAAACTGGTCAAACAAAAAAGCGAAGGAGCCGACCCTGAAGACAAAGACGAATACAAGGCGGAAAATGTTTTCTATGTGCCAAAAATCGCCAGGTGGTCTCATTTGCTGTCAAAAGCAAAATTACCTACTATAGGCAAAGATGTTGACAATGCGATGGACGCAATCGAGAAAGACAATCCCTCTCTTAGAGATGTGCTTCCCAAAGTATTTGCAAGGGGCAATTTAGACCCGACAAATCTTGGCGGATTAATCGACCTTATTGGAAACATAGCTTTTACAGACGCTAAAGAGCGGAGCGCTGATATTTTGGGTCATGTGTTTGAATATTTCCTTGGTGAGTTTGCGCTTGCCGAAGGCAAGAAGGGAGGGCAGTTCTACACTCCGCGAAGCGTTGTTGAGCTTCTTGTAGAAATGCTCCAGCCGTATAAAGGACGAGTTTTTGACCCTTGTTGCGGTTCAGGCGGAATGTTTGTACAATCAGAAAAATTTGTGGGAGAACACAGAGGAAAAATCAACGATATATCGATTTACGGGCAGGAAAGTAATCAAACAACATGGCGGCTTGCGAGAATGAATCTTGCCATTCGCGGTATCGACAGTTCTCAGGTTAAATGGAACAACGAGGGTTCTTTCTTAAATGACGCGCACAAAGACTTAAAAGCCGATTTTGTAATCGCAAATCCGCCGTTCAATGACAGCGATTGGTCTGGCGATTTGCTTAGAGGTGACGGCAGATGGAAATACGGCGCGCCTCCTTGCGGCAACGCGAATTACGCATGGATTCAACACTTTCTTTATCACCTAAGCCCAAGCGGAATTGCCGGTTTTGTTTTGGCAAAAGGTTCGCTTACCTCAAAAAGTTCGGGTGAGGGCGATATTCGCAAAGCGTTGATAGAAGCGCGTCTTGTCGATTGCGTTGTAAACCTCCCTGCAAAATTATTTTTAAATACCCAAATCCCGGCGTGTCTGTGGTTTTTGTCGCGTAACAAAGCCAACTCGCGTAATCGCACTGATGAAATTTTATTTATTGACGCGCGTAACGAAGGACATTTGATCAATCGCAGAACAAGGGAACTTTCTTGCGATGATATTAAAAAAATTGCCGATGTCTATCATGAATGGAAAAAACCCAAAGGCAAGTACGAAGACATAAAAGGCTTTTGCAATTCTGCAAGTGTTGAACGGGTAAAAGAACTCGATTACGTTCTTACTCCCGGCAGATATGTCGGGCTTCCCGACGATGAAGACGATTTTGATTTTGCCGAGCGTTTTACAAGTTTAAAAGCCGAGTTTGAGGCTCAACTAAAAGAAGAGGCAAAACTGAACAAAGCAATTTTGGAGAACCTTGCGAAGGTGAAGGTTAAGTGATGAAGAAAGTGAGCAATTATACTGATGTTTTAGTCTTTTTTCAAATCGCCAGCTATCAACTGGCGATTTAATAGTTGTTTCCAAATAAATGGAAATTCGTGCATTAGCAATGCACGAATTTCGAAAAAGTAATTATTTCCAAAATGGAAATAGTTTGACAAACTCAGGTACTGTCTGCATATATAATTGTAGTATATTAAGAATAATATGGCAATTATAATATTGCAATTTTACTATATAAAGTGTATAGTATGTTATTGAGCAAAGGGGGGGGGATGAGCACTGTTTTAGAGCTATTAAAATTATCGCTTGATTGTGCTTTTGATGGTCTTGTTCGAATTGAAGAGAACCCTACCTGTAATTCGCTTGCAGAAAAGAGAATAATTCAAGAAACCCTAAAGATAAGTAAAGATATTGATTTCATTTTTTTTCGTCGTTTTACAAAAGATGATGTTAGAACTTCACAAGCAGTAGCATATATAATTGATAATAGTTCAGGGAAATTATCCAATGATATGCTAGGAAAATTACACCATACGCTATGGTTAAATGGAACTGTTCCTCTTTTATACATTAATAATAATACTAGCGTTGATATATTAAGTTGTGCTGCGGAACCTGCATCAAAAACAGCTAGCAGTTGGAAGTATAAGCCGTTAGAAATAATTTTATCTAATGCAGAAAATATAAATGAACAAATCAATAGATTTTCAGCCAATCGTCTGGCAGATGGTACGTTTTGGGATGATGAACGGAACAAAGGTTATATTGATGCAAAGAAATCAGCACATAATGTTTTACTTGATAAGATTAAAGAAGCTGATAGAGATATAGACGGGCAAAAGAAGCCAGTAGCTAGACGTTTATTATTATTAACATTGCTTATAAAATATCTTGAAGATCGTGGGGTTTTTAATACCGAAAAGAATTTCTTTGCAAAGTATGCTAAAGATGCAGAAACGTTTCTAGATGTACTTACTAAAGGCACAGTTGAAAATGTTATAAAGTTACTTAAAGAATTAGAATTAAAATTTAATGGAGATATATTCATAGTAGTAAGAAAAAAAAGTGAAAAGATAACACAATTATTAATTAATAAAATTGCTAACATTGTTCGTGCAGATACAGATGCTGATAATCAGTTATATTTTTGGGATATATATAACTTCAAACACATTCCTGTAGAGGTTATCAGTCATATTTATCAGTATTTTACAGAAAAAGGTAAAGGAGCGGTGTTTACTCCTATTCTTCTCGTAAATCTTATGTTGGATCAGGTTATGCCATTAGAAAATTTGAAAGGAAATGAAAAAATATTCGATCCAACTTGTGGCTCAGGTATTTTTTTAGTTTCTGCGTTTAGGAGATTGGTTTATTCAAAATGCCAAAATAATAAAAGATGGCTTACACCAAATAATTTAATTGATTTATTAAAAAATACTATTTATGGGGTGGAGTTATCAAGAGAAGCTGCTTATATAACCTCATTTAATCTTGCGTTAGCTGTTTGTGATGCTTTACAACCTGATATTATTTGGCGTGAATTAAAATTTTTAAAAATAATAGATCGTAATATTTTTATTGGTGATTTTGGTGAGAAGGGTGATGTTGCACTAAAAGTGTGTAAACCGAATAAAGGTTTTGATATTATTTTAGGTAATCCGCCTTTTTTAGAGAAATTGCCAACTGTAATTGCAAATGATATAAATGAAAATTATAATGATATACCCTCTAAGCAATTAGCATATTATGTGTTAATAAAATGTATTACAAAATATCTTTCTGAGTTTGGAAAAATTTGCATGATACAACCGTATGGTTTTTTATACAATACATTGGCAAACACCATGCGTTGTAATTTATTTAAAAAAATTACAGTTGAAAAAATATTAGATTTTATTTCTATTAATGGACTCTTTTATGATGCAAATACAAAAGCTATAGCATTGTTAGCTGCAAAAAAAGAACCAGAAGATGGCAATATTATTAAACATTTAACATTCAGAAGGACAATTTCCATAAATGAAAAAATTTGTTTTGAATTAGATCATTACGATTATCATGATGTTAATCAGAAAGATATAGTTGATGAAAATTATAAATGGAAAACTAATCTCTTAGGTGGCGGACGATTAATACAATTGGTAAGTAATCTAAATGAATATGATACTATACAAGCTTATTTAAAACATAAAAGATGGATTGTAAGAGAAGGTTTTATTATTGGAGAACAAGAAAAGAAATATTCAAAGAAAAAAGATAGAGTTAAAAATGTATTAAAGCTTACAAGCTGGATGTATGGAAAGTCATTATTGTTACCAGAAGCTCTAACATCAAAAGGTATTGATTTTAATTTACTGGGTAAAGTTAAAGTTCGACATTTTCTGCGTTCACGTGAAGAAGAAATATATAAAGCTCCATTAATTATAATTGCAAAAAAAGATACATTAGAATCTGGATTTTTAAAAGATAGCTTTTTAGCGTATTCTCATACGTTTATAGGTATAAAGGCTGATTTAAAAGAAAAATTTGAACTTGAAGCATTTTATAAATGGTTTAAAAGTAATAATAAAATATTACGTTCTTGTCTTCAATTAATCAGCGGCACGACATTGACAGGAAGAGCGACCGCAACATTAAAAAATGATATTCTTAATCTGCCATATCCTGAAAATGGTGACTTTGATTTAGTCCCATGGGAAGTGGAATTACTCGATGATATTAGAAATTATATGGCTGAATACGTCAGATTAGGACAAGATTCTAAATTATTAAAAAAAGAAGCATTAGATCAAGATGTAGATAATTATATACAGACATTTTTACGATTAATGAATAAATCATATCCGAACTTAAAACAATGCAATGAATTTAAAAACAAATATTTAAGGCTTGTGGCTTTCTCTTTTTCGAATAACGATAACTTTTTGAGTAAATTTGATAAATCTAATTGGTTAGAATCATTATCAAATTTAATTAACAATGATAAAGAGAACTTAAGAACAAAACGAGTTATAAGAATATTGACTGGAGATATATTAATTATTGTAAAACCTAATAAATTACGTTATTGGATACGTTCAACGGCTATAAGAGATGTAGATGATGTAATAAATGATATATTCAAAGGTAAAAAATAATATGGATATTGCATCATTTGATTATACAAAATATCAGAATGAATTTATTCAAGGTATTATTTATTTTATATACAATCATTTAGATAAATGGCGTGGAAGTAAAGATTGGACTAATACAGAAAATGAGAAATTATTAAATTCTGATTTAATAAAATATTTAAATGGATATGCCAGGACAGAAGAATTAAAAGCGAATTTCTTTTCCGATGAATTACAGGGAAATTTTCATTCTGTTGATATTGTTGCATGTCATTTTAATAAAGATATTGAAAATTTTCGTGAGGCAATCGTTGTTTTTGAATGCAAGAGGCTTTCTTCTGTAATAACAGGGAAACGAAAAGATGAATATGTTACAGGACATAATGAAAAAGATGGTGGTATTCAGCGCTTTAAGCTTGAAATTCATGGCAGTGATTATAATATTGTGGGAATGATTGGCTATATTCAAACAGGAAATTATCAGGAATGGTTTAATAAAATAAATAGTGTAATAGAAGAAATTAGTATAAAGCCAGATGAAAACGGACTTGTTTGGACTAAAGACGAATTCTTAAAAATGCTTGAAAACGATTCAAAGAAGGGAAAACATTATAGTAATTCAATTCATAGTAGAAAAACAAAAGAAAACATTATAATACATCATTTATGGATAGATATGCAGAAAGGCGATGGTAATGAGTGAGTGGAGATTCCAAAAATTATCAGACGCACCTCTTGATATAATTGATGGTGACAGAGGAAAGAATTACCCTTCTCAAAATGAATTTAGTAGTAATGGGTATTGCATATTCTTGAGTACAAAAAATGTTCGTTTAGATAGATTTGACTTTACAGAATGTCAATTTATATCAAAAGAACGTGATAAACTCCTTCGCAAAGGCAGATTGCAAAGAAATGATCTTGTTCTAACAACTCGTGGAACCGTAGGTAATGTTGCCTTTTTTAGCGATTCTATACCTTTTGAAAATATTCGTATTAATTCTGGAATGGTAGTAATCCGACCCAAAACGGATCAGCTTTATCCTATATTCAATTTATATTTATTTAGATATCTTCAAAATGACTTTCATAGTTTTATTTCTGGTAGCGCTCAACCATAGTTGCCAATTAAAGATTTAAATGAGATTGATATAAATTTACCGCCTCTCCCCGAACAAAAAGCTATTGCCGGTGTTCTTTCCAGTCTTGATGATAAAATAGACCTCCTGCATAGGCAGAACAAGACTCTGGAGGTAATGGCGGAGACATTGTTTCGACAGTGGTTTGTGGAAGAGGTAAGTGATGATTGGGAAGAAGTTGAATTAGAGACAGTTATAGAAACAACATCAGGCGGAACTCCATCAAGAAAAAATATGGAATTCTATAATAATGGAACGATATTTTGGGTAAAATCAAAAGAATTAAACGGAACATATATATTTGATACAGAAGAAATGATAACAAGTAATGCACTTAATTCTTCATCTGCAAAATTATTACCAGAAAATTCTATTCTAATAGCAATGTATGGCGCTACAGTTGGTGAATATGCAATTATTTCTAAAGCGATGACAAGTAATCAGGCGATTTGCGCATTAATACCGAATGATAATTATCCATATACATATTTATTCATGTTAATAAAAATAAATAAAAATGAGTTAATAAATATGGCAGTTGGATCAGCACAGCAAAATATTAGTCAACAATTAATTAAAAAAATACCAGTGTTGAACTGTGTTGGAAAAATAAAGCAATATCATTTATCTGTGTGTCAATATTTTGAAAAAATAAAAAGTAATCTAATTCAAATCCAAACTCTAGAAAAACTACGCGATACCCTTTTACCAAAACTAATGAGCGGTGAAGTGAGGGTGGCGGTATGACAGCAAACAACAACTCTGCGCCTTTGCGTCTCTGCGTGAAATTCTTCTTGATTAACCATATTCGTGTGGTTTGTGGCAAAAAAGGAACCATCAAATGACCCCTAAACTAACAGAATCCGCCATCGAAAACTTTGCCATCAATCTCCTTGAAAAACAAGGTTACCAATATATTTATGGTCCAAACATTGCGCCGGATGGCGATACGCCTGAACGCTCATCATTCGAAGACATTATTTTAACAGAAAGATTAAGGGCTGCACTTTCCCGTATAAACCCGGCAATCCCAATGGATGTGCAGGAAGACGCAATAAAAAAGATAACACGCCTTAATTCAACAGACCTTATCACCAATAATGAAGCCTTTCATAGAATGTTAACAGAAGGAATTAATGTTACTTATCAAATAGATGGAAACACAAGAGGCGATTTAGTATGGTTAATTGACTTTAATAATCCAGAAAACAATGATTTTGTTGTGTTAAATCAATATACAATAATCGAAAACCATGTTAATAAACGTCCAGATATAATCTTGTTTGTTAATGGATTGCCCCTTGTTGTTATAGAACTTAAAAATCCGGCGGATGAAAAGGCAACTGTAAAAACCGCTTTTAATCAGATACAAACATATAAACAGGCAATTCCGTCTTTGTTTGCGTATAACGGGTTTGTGATAATTTCTGATGGGCTTGAAGCAAAAGCGGGAACGATTTCCGCAGGTTACAGCCGTTTTATGGCTTGGAAAACTGTTGACGGAAAAGAAGAAGCTTCAGCGCTTATAGGACAACTGGAAACTTTAATTTGCGGAATGTTAAAAAAAGAAACGCTTTTGGACTTGCTTCGCCATTTTATAGTTTTTGAAAAATCCAAAAAAGAAGATAAAAAAACATCGCAGCAAGCAGCGGGCATTATTACAATTCAAACTATAAAGAAACTAGCTGCATATCATCAATATTATGCGGTAAATGCCGCAGTTGAATCAACTCTGCGAGCCTCAAGCTATATTAATAAAGAAAAATTCAACTCGGAAAGAATTGAAGTTTGCCAAACGCCGGAAAGTTACGGTCTGACAGGAGTTAAAGCGCAGCCTGTCGGTGATAAAAAAGGCGGGGTAGTTTGGCATACTCAAGGCTCCGGTAAATCTCTCTCCATGGTTTTTTATACAGGAAAGATGGTTCTTGCAATGGACAATCCGACAATTCTTGTAATTACAGATCGAAACGATCTTGACGATCAGCTTTTTG
>Ga0209755_10000127_pt1 | contig 143226 bp, 108 predicted proteins | sample TergutCo191P1_FD_187301 | JGI IMG/M metagenome (GOLD analysis project Ga0209755, IMG submission 187301) | Cornitermes sp. P1 segment gut microbial communities from Petit-Saut dam, French Guiana - Co191P1 (SPAdes) (version 2) | ecosystem: Host-associated > Arthropoda: Insects > Digestive... | reverse complement strand
TCCGGCGTTTATCTTCGTAGTAAGTTTTGTACTTTCCTCTCGATCTGTATTTATTCCATACATGAATTAAAATAAAAAGCACAACGACAATTAAAGTTTTTAATAATTGAATTGTAGAACGGTCCATTTTTTCCTCCTAATAGGTTTAGTATATTTTGTTTTAATTCTTATTAATATAATACATTAAATTAATAAATAAGAAAGCGGTAAAAATATGATTCTTTTTTTTAAATTTTAATAACAAATACGGACTTTTGCTGCGTAAACTAACACATTTTAACCAACCCATAAATTCCAAAACACCCTTGACATTATTCTTAAAAAACCCCATTGTTCACTATAGACTATTTGGACGGTATTACTGAAAATCCGTAGGATTTTAGGGTGCCGCGCCGTAAAGCCCGGCTTTAAAATTGCCGCATCGCGGCAGTTCCTTGAAGGAGGCTGGAAGGAACATATTGATTGGAAGCAATGTTGTCATCGAGGGGATTTCTAAATCCTTTGGTGATTTCGAGGCGCTCAAAAATGTGAGCTTAGAAATTAAAAAAGGGGAGTTTTTCTCCTTATTGGGACCGTCAGGCTGCGGTAAAACCACCCTGTTACGGATTATTGCCGGTTTTGAACACCCTGATAAGGGAACTCTCACTTTGGACGGAGACAATGTTCTTACATTGCCCCCTAACAAGCGTCCGACCAATACAGTGTTTCAAAACTATGCCCTTTTCCCCCATCTGACAGTTTTTGAAAATGTAGCTTTTTCCCCTCGTTTAAAGGGAGCTTCTTCCGCAGAGGTTAAAAGCAAAGTTGAACAATATTTACAGCTCGTAAGTCTTGACGGTCATGCTGATAAAAAACCCAACCAGCTTTCAGGCGGCATGAAACAGCGTGTTGCCATCGCGCGCGCCCTTATCAATGAGCCGCGTGTACTTCTGCTTGACGAGCCGCTTTCAGCACTCGATGCAAAATTGCGTCAGCATATGTTGATAGAGCTTGACCGTATCCACGACGAGATTGGAATCACTTTTATTTATGTTACGCACGATCAGCAGGAAGCCCTTTCCGTATCAGACAGAATCGCAATAATGAATCAGGGGGAGGTTTTGCAAATAGATACCCCCCATGAAATATACGAAAGCCCTGCAACAAATTTTGTCGCCAAATTTATAGGGGAAACAAATCTTTTTGACGGTGTAATAAAAAGCGTGGAAAAAGTAAAACTCCACGATTTTAAAGATATATCAGAATACATGGCAGAAGTTGAAATCCCTGAACTTGGAATTATAAAAGTAACTGATGTTGATGAAATTAAAGTAGGGCAAACTGTAAGTTTTACAATAAGGCCTGAAAAAATTGTTATCACAAAAGAAAAACCTGCAACAAACCGCGATGATATAAATCTTTTGCAGGGTACTGTAGACGAGCCTATCTATTCGGGTTTCCAAACAAAATTTTATGTTCAAGTAAAAGACAGAACTTTAATCCGCGTAATAAAACAACACGCAAATTATTCTGACGAAGGACCAGATATAAGATGGAAGGATTCGGTTTATCTTTCATGGAGCGCCCTTGACGGCTACATAGTCGAGGTAAAAAATTGAACCCCAGAACAAGGAACTTAGGTACGCTCTATTCTTCTCCTATGGCGATTTGGTTCACAATTTTTTTTCTTGCGCCTATTATCATCATTGTCGTTTACAGTTTTTTAAGAAAAGGTTTATACGGCGGCGTTGAATGGGAATTTTCTCTTGATGCTTACCGCTATCTTATCGATCCTGTTTTTTTAAATATCACACTGCGCACGGTAATTACATCTTTTATTGCAACAGTAATTACAATATTAATCGCCCTGCCCTGCGGTTACTGCATGGCAAGAAGCAAACATCAAACTTTACTTTTGCTTCTTATCATCATCCCTTTCTGGACAAATTTTCTAATCAGAGTTTTTGCGTGGATGAATATACTCGGCAACAACGGTTTTTTAAATGAAACATTATTAAGAATGGGACTGATAAAAGATTTTATTCCTTTTCTTTACAATCAAAAAGCTGTTATTTTAGTTTTAGTTTATATGTATCTGCCTTATGCGATACTTCCTTTGTATTCTACAATCGACAAATTTGATTTTTCTCTTTTAGAAGCATCACGCGACTTAGGGGCAAATCAATTTATATCAATGGTAAAAATATTACTCCCAAATATAAGGGGCGGAATTTTCACTGCTGTTCTTTTTACTTTCATCCCTATCTTCGGCGCTTATGCTGTGCCTCTCCTTGTCGGCGGAATGGATTCCTATATGCTTGGAAATGTAATTGCAGACCAGCTTTTAAAATCGCGTAACTGGCCCCGCGCCGCCGCAATTTCTATGGTGCTTACAATAGTAACAACAATCGGCGTTCTTTGGATGATGTATATACAGAAGAAAGATGATTCAAAAAGAAAGATTGATGCAAAGGCACGCAAGATGGAAGCAGAGGGGACGCAGTGAAAAAAAGTATTGCGGAAAAAGTTATCACCTCTATAATGCCTTGGAAAAGTCAAGGGGAAGCTGCAAGGCATGCAAAACGCGCATACAGAAGACGTTTTTCATTTTCGCAGTTTGTTCTTGTCTTTACTTTGGTTTTTCTTTTCCTTCCTTTATTAGTGCTTGTAGTTTATTCATTTAACAGTTCTACAGGAATGCAATGGACAGGTTTTTCATTGCGCTGGTATCAGCGCCTCTTTAGTTCAAGAGAATTATGGAGGGCTTTAACAAACAGTTTGATAATCGCCGTCTCTTCTGCGGCAACAGCTACCGTACTTGGAACAATCGGCGCGATCGGAGTTAGCTGGTATAAGTTTAAAATAAAAAGTTATGTGCAAACAATTTCTTTCCTGCCCATGATATTGCCTGAAATTATTATCGGCGTATCTCTTGCAATCTTTTTTGCAGGGGTTGGAATCCAGTTAGGGCTTTTTACCATCTTTGTCGCGCACACAACTTTTAACCTGCCCTTTGTTTTTTTAATGGTCATGGCGCGTCTTGATGAGTTTGATTTTTCCATTATAGAAGCCGCCGCTGACCTTGGAGCGAGCGAAAGGCAAACCCTTTTTAAAGTAACACTTCCTATTTGCATGCCGGGTATTATTTCCGGGCTTTTAACCGCTATCACATTATCGCTGGAAGACTTTGTCATAACGTTCTTTGTTGCAGGTCCCGGCTCTTCCACACTGCCGATTTTTATATATTCTGCAATTACACGCAAAGGCGGTATAACCCCTCTTATCAGCGCCCTGTCTGTTGTCATGATTTTGGGAACAGTTTTACTTTGCGTTATGCTTAGAAAATTCTTAAAGTATATCGCAGCAAAATGAACCTAAACAGAGTTCATTAGAAACGTAAATTAGACCTCGTTGAAGGTCTAAGACCTCTGAGGTTTAAGCCCTCAATGAGATCAATATATTTTTTATAGATAAAAATCCGCAAGATTTTTATCACGGAGGAAGGTTTTATGGAAGAGAGAGGAATGGAGGAAAAGATGGAACTACCCATTACGGGCGCAGTCTTAAGACAAGGGTCATACAAGCATGGTAAAAATCTTAAAGATTTTTTTCAAAGGAGACTGCGTTCAAATTTTATCGGTAATATTTGCTTGTTATGTTTTTTCATAATTACAATTGTAAGCGGAGCTGCTCTTACATCATGCGAACAAAAAGAGCGGCTTTATATTTATAACTGGACTTATTATACACCGGATACTGTAATTGAAAAATTTGAGAAAGAGTATAACGTAAGGGTTATCTACGATGAATTTGCATCTAACGAAGATATGTATGCAAAACTCAAATCAGGCGGCAGCGGTTATGATATTGTTTTCCCGTCGGCAGATTATGTTTCAATAATGATTCAGCAAAATATGCTGGAAAGAATTAATAAATCTTTAATCCCAAATCTTGTAAATGTAGACCCTGTTGTTCTTGCATTTACAGATTATGATTCAAACATGGATTATTCTGTCCCTTATTATTTCGGAGCGGCAGGTATTATAGTAAACAAAGCGCGCGTTCCTGATTATGAAGAAAGCTGGTCTATTTTTGCAAGAGCAGATCTTCACGGACGCATGACTATGTTAGACGACATGCGCGAAGTAATGGGAGACGCATTGGCTTTTCTCGGATATTCTGTTAATACAACAAGCCGTGCGGAAATAACCGAAGCGAGAAATCTTATTAATAATTCATGGAAACCCAATCTTGTTAAATTTGATGCGGACGCTTTCGGCAAAGGATATGCAAACGGCGAGTTCTGGGTTGTGCAGGGCTATCCTGAAGTAGTCTTTGAAGAAATTGCAGAGAATCCAAGAATGATGGAAAACACGGTTTTCTTCTTTCCCAAAGAAGGAGGACCTGCATACATCGACAGTATGTGTATTTTAAAAGGTTCAAAGAACATCGAACTTGCACACAAGTTTATTGATTTTATTCACAGACCGGAAATTTACGCTGAGTTTGCAGACGCATTCGGTTTTCCGGCAACGGCAAATGTCCCTGCACGTCAGTATAAAAAAGGACCTGCATGGTACTCGGCAGAAGACCTTGCCAATGTAGAATTAAAAAGAGATATTGGTCCTGCACTGGACCTTTACAATGACGCGTGGTTTAACTCCATTAGAGTCGGAGAATAACCATATATTTTATTTTAACGAGTTCCTGCCGGCAGATGGTTTGCAGGCAGGAAGTATCGTTAACAGGAGGCTGAATGATGAAAAAAAACATCATTTATCTTGCAAACTATGTTTGCGCGGTTATGGCGGTTCTTTGTATGTCCGTCATTATTTCCTGCGATTCAAGGGAACGGTTGTATATTTATAATTGGACGTATTATACACCGGATTCAATAATCGAAAAATTTGAAGAAGAATACGATGTCAGAATTGTTTACGATGAGTTTGCATCTAACGAAGATATGTACGCTAAATTAAGAGCGACACAAGGCAAACGAAGCGGCTATGATGTAGTATTTCCTTCAAAAGATTATGTTCCCATAATGATGCGGCAGGGTATGTTGGAGAGAATCGATCATTCCAAAATGATTAATTTAAAAAATATCGACACAGAGGTTTTAGAAATTGCAAGTTATGATCCGCAGATGGAATATTCAGTCCCCTATTTTTACGGTGCGGCAGGTATAATTATAAACACTGCAAGAGTACCGAATTTTGAACGAAGCTGGTCAATTTTTTCCAGAGAAGACCTAAAGGGACGCATGACAATGTTAGACGATATGCGCGAGGTTTTAGGCGGAGCGCTTTCTTTCTTAGGTTATTCAGTAAACGAAGTAAATCCTGCTCTGGTAGCATTAGCCAGAGATCACATAAATAATTCATGGAAACCAAACCTTGTAAAATTTGATTCAGAGGCTTTCGGCAAAGGATATGCAAACGGCGATTTTTGGGTTGTTCACGCCTTTCCGGAAGCTGTTTATGAAGAAATTGCAGATAACGCTCAATTAATGGCAGACACAGTTTTCTTTATTCCCAGAGAAGGCGGACCTTCTTACATTGACAATATGGTAATTTTAAAGGGAGCAAGAAACATCGATATGGCACACAAGTTTATCGACTTTATTCACAGACCGGAAATCTACGCCGAATTTGCAGACGCATTCGCCCTGCCCGCCACAGTAAATGTCCCTGCACGTCAATACAAAAAAGTCAAACCCTTTTACTCAGAAGCAGACTTAAAATACACAGAATTAGTAGAAGACCTAGTCGAGTCCCTACAACTCTACACCGACACCTGGTTCAACTCCATAAGAGTAGGAGAATAACATAATTAGCAGTGGAATTGTTCTAATTTGATTTTTTGTAAGTATACAATTTGTGAGTAAAACCCAACTGTAACCACTTGCAAGTGTCTGCGGGCGGAAAAACACGCTCCCGTCCGAGTGTTTACTATCGAGGAAAGGGGGCGTTTTTTACGCTCGCAGACACTTGCGTATGATGACCAATAGGGCTTTACAATCCTGTAATTATTTGTTATTAATAGATATATAAGCAAATTAGTAAGGATGGAAATTATGTCACGTGTTTGTGAAAATTGCGGAAAACATACAGTATCTGGAAATAAGGTAAGCCATGCGAAAAACCGTACACGCAGGAAATGGAGACCTAATCTTGTAAGCGTTAAAGAAGAAGTAAACGGAACATCAAAAAGACGCAAAATTTGCACCCGATGCCTTAAAACATCATCAAAAGCGAAAAAAGACTAACCTCGTCGGCGTATGGCAGATGCCGGTTTATTACAAGCCTTAGATTTTATCCTAAATCAAAGTGATGAAGCCTCTTTGGACGTGCTTGCAGAAGCCGTTGTAAGGCGCAGGCGCAACATAACGGTTTTTCATGCGGTAGGCAATATTCCCGATCCCGCCAAAATGGCAAAACAGCTAAGCGCAGAGCTTGGCGGCAACACAGAAAAAATAATTGACGGGATGAGATCATCAATCCAAGAAATGATATTAAGAATCATAAGGGAAAATGCCCCAGAACTTACAGACAGCCAAGTTGAAGAACTTTGCGAAGCATGGATGCCGGGAAAAGCAAGCGCACAAAAAAGCCCTCTTCCCCCCGATATCCTTTTATCAATGATAGAGCAGTTTGTTTCATTCTCTGTCGGCACAATGAACGAAAAGGTTGATCAAGGGCTGCGCGAAGAAATGGGTGCATGGACACAGCGTTATTGGAACGCCTTCCCTCCTGTCATCAGGCAAATCATCACAGATTATTTAAAAGATAGAATCACAGAGAAAGATTACAAATCAAAAGTATTGCTTGCTTTAGGGTTATGATTTTTATTATTGTATTATAAATTATATGCTATAATATTTAAATGAATAATATATCAATTAAATTTGCTAACAATCAAAAAACTGTTACCTGTCCTTACGGAACTAAAGCTATTGCATTGATCGAAAATTTCGGTATTCCATCAAGCGAAATTGCAGGCGTAAGGGTTAATAATGAAATACGCCCGCTTGATACTTCTCTTCTTATGAATGCAGCCTTAGAGCCTGTGCTTCTCGATTCTCCTGACGGAGCGATGATTTACAGACGCACGCTTTCTTTTGTTCTTGCGATTGCAGCGCGTAACATTTTAAAAAACGACGGTATTTATGTAGGTCATTCGCTTGGAAACAGTTATTACTATACATTCAGTTCGGGAGAAAAACCTAAAGATGGCGAGATAGAAAAACTTCTTAAAGAGATGCAGCGGCTTGTAAAAGAAGATTTGCACATAACATTTAAATACCTTTCTTATGAAGAGGCTGTAGAAATGTTTAAAACAAATAATCAAACAGATACAGCCCTTCTTTTGGAACAGAGAAGTTCACCTCGCATTAAGGTTAATGAATGTTCTGGCTTTATGGATATTTATATACAGCCGCTTCTTGAAAGAACAGGTCTTCTTAGTACATTTGATCTGCTACCCTACGAAGACGGTTTTCTTTTGCGTTTTCCCGGCATTGGCAAGGGAAAAACCCTCGATCCTTTTAAAGATGAGAGGCAAATTTTTAATGTTTTCAGTGAATATAAAGAATGGGGGCGCATCATCGGAGTGCGTGTTGTGGGGGAGTTAAACGCAAAAATTGCAAACCGTTCTTTTAAAGAGTACATAATGATTGCAGAAACGCATCAGGCAAGAATGATGGCGGACATTGCACAGCGCATAGTAGAAAGAAAAGATGAGATCAAAATGATCCTTATTGCAGGACCTTCCAGCTCCGGAAAAACTACAAGCGCAAAACGCCTTGAAATTGAATTGATGGTAAGCGGGTTAAAACCTATAGCAATAAGTCTTGACGATTATTACAGAGGCAAAGAAGAAACTCCCAAAGATGAAAAAGGAGACCCTGATTATGAATGTTTGGAAGCCCTTGACGTTCCGTATTTAAACGAACAGCTTCAAGCGCTTTACAGGGGAGAAGAAATAACACTTCCTGTTTATGATTTTAAAACAAGTATAAAAAGAAAAAATGCAGGCAAAAAAATAAAATTGGAAAGCAATAATATATTGATAGTCGAAGGTATACACGGTCTCAATGACGCGCTGACATACAGCATCGACCGAAAAACAAAATTTAAAATTTATGTCTCTGCTCTTACACAGCTTAACCTTGATGATCATAACCGCATTCCTACAAGCGACAACAGGCTTTTGCGCCGCATGGTGCGCGATTCCCAATTCAGGGGGATGGATGCTGCGGGCACCATAAAAATGTGGTCAAAGGTGCAGGCAGGAGAGCGCAAGTACATCTTCCCTTTCCAGAACTCTTCAGATGCCGCATTTAACTCCGCGCTTGATTACGAACTTTCAGTCCTTAAATATTACGCCGATCCCCTGCTGCGCGCGGTAAAACCAAGCCGCAGCGAATATGCGGAAGCTGTAAGGCTGTTATCTTTCCTTGAGAACTTTACACCCATTCCGCCTCAGTATGTGCCGGGAACAAGTATCTTACGGGAGTTTATCGGGGACAGCGAGTTTAAATATTAAAGTAGATCACTCATAATTAACGAAATCATCAAAGGTGAACTCAATCTTTTCATTGGCTTTAACTTTAACTGCAAACTTTGAATAAGTATCATCATCGGTATCAACAAGCAGGATATCATAAACACTTGTTACAGTAAGCGGAACTTTTAATCTTATTTCAACAGAGTTACCTGTTTCAATGGTTTGCCCTTCCAATGCAGGTTCTCCCCAGCTATCTTCATCATTAGGGCTTACAAAAATCATATATACCGGATAACCTGTGTTATTTATTATCGTAATTTTCGGTAATTCTTGCGCAGAAATAAAACACGCAAAAATAAGAAATAAAATAAGAGAAATTAATAATTTTTTCATTTTCCTCTCCTTATAAAAATTATGCTATCCTTTTAATTAAAAGAATACAAGCTGTTAATAGTTACGAAAAATTCTCATATTAATCTGAATTCTCTTGCCGCTGCGCTTAATTCATGACTCCATCTTGAGCCTGTCAGATATTGTCTTCTTGTTTCGATGTCATCAATGCGTCCCGCTCTTTTTTGAAGGCGTTTAAATGCCATGCTTACAGATGTTCCTAAATCGACATTATTGGCTTCTGTTTGTTCTAAAATGAGATATTTTGCATAAAAATAAAATGCTTCCCAAGGATCAATTTCGCATAATGTTTCATCTCTCAGTATTTTTTGAATCTCCTGTATCGCTTCTTCTTTTCCGTTTGGATCATCTTCTGACGGCAGGCGGCTAAGAGAGAGCGAATAAAATAATCTTATCATTCTGGATTGTATTTCTCCGTGATTAAAATATAAGTGCTCGCATTGTGTAAAACCGCTTCTCCAGTCGGCTTTTTCCGTGTACAAGAAATTTTCTTCCGTAAAAGGATTCTTCAGTTTAGATGATAATTCATATGCTCTTTTATAATTTCCGTATAAGTATTCAGCTTCAATTTCAAATAAATCGGCATCGTAATTTATTTTTTTCTTTACAGGTTCAGGTTTTGGAATCCCTAAATACATTCCTTCTTTTGGGTCTTGTAAATAAATTTTAGATCGGTATATCCATGCAGATAATAAATTTTCTTTTTCATCTGTCATACTTCCGTACGGCTCTTTTTTTAATTTATCAAAAATATCATGGGCTTTTTTATAGTGACCTAGTTCCATTTCCAGTCTGCCTTCTAAAAAACGGGAACGATCAGCCCAATCGGGATGCCCTGCAGCAAGTGACTGCTCTATTGATTTACTTGCAAGTTTTGCCGCATTGTAAATATCACCGTACAAAAACTGAACTGCCGCTGCATAATATGCAGAAATTGCAAGTTCATGATTGTTTCCTATTTTTTCCGCATTTGTCAGGGCAAAACCTAAATATTCTATCGTTTCATTTATCTGCTGCTTGGAAAGACAAACAAGGGCAAAAAGCCTGTAACTTTGCGGCAGGCAATATGAGTTTTTGCTTTGTCCAAGTAATACAGATTCTTTTGCTTTTTCTACCGCCGCTTTTTCATCATGTTTTCCAAGATAATAACAGCAAAAATTAACAACTATTTGCGCATTAAGTACAGGGTATGAATCAAAACTGGAAATAAAGTTTTCCTCTTTTGTTTCAGTAAATGTTTTTTCAATTTCTTTTTCGTTTTCTGTATTTAAAGCCCTTGATGTTTTATATATATGACGAATAACAGCGGCTTTTGCTGTCAGAATTGTTTCAAATTGACCGTTTTTCATTGCTGTTTCTATTGTTGTTATAGTCTTATTAACAATATCCGATGTTAAAGATTTTAACAAAAGCATATCGTCAATTTGTTTTACGCCTCCAAGACTGGAAATAATAGATAACAATCTAAAACACGGATTAATATTTCGCTTAACAGCCCAGCTAATAAGCCTTCCTCTTGTTATCGCTTTTATTTTTTCAACTTTATCTTCTGCATAAACCGGGTTTGCACCTGCAGTCTTTTGGTTTGCAGAATTATCTTCTCCCGATATAATTCGCTCTGAACTTAAAAGAACTTTGCTTGCATATTCTTCGTAAAGATTGTTCATAAGACGCGGCTCTCTCATAGAATCGATAATCCCCAATGAATAAAGAATAGAAAATGCTTTTGTTATCATAACAGGGTTTTTATCTTCTTCTTCAAAAAGACGCTGAAAAAGTTCAGGGGAAAAATATTTATTAAAAAGCGAAATAGAATAAATAATCTCCCAAAGTTCATAAGAAAGGCGAGGAATTAAAACATTTAATTTTAAATCTGTTATACTTCTGCTGACATCAAAAACCATTTCCCATTTTTGAAGTTTCTCCTGAGTTATATCATCATCAGATGTTCCTAAAATTAGGATTTTTTGTTTTTCTTTTTTATTATGTGTAAACTCAGTTTGTGCAGCACCTATATTTCTTTTTTGAATAAAATCTGATATCACATTTAAAAGCAGATTTCTTGTATTAGTTTCTGCAAGATGAATATTTTCAAGAAAAAGAACGGGTCTTTGTTTTTTTTTCGCTGCCGCATCAATATAAAAATCAAAAACCAATATTAAAAATTTCCTGACACAGCGTTCTACATATTCAGAAACTTCATCGCGCACCCTCTCTTTAAATAAAAATTCCCAAAGATTATCAATTTCTTCTGTATTTTGACCGTTTGCAAGAGAGCGTATATTTAAAGACCAAATGTCGACAAGAGAGCCTATCCCTATACTTTCAAAACAAATTATCAATGCAGGAAAATCGTTTGCACCGTTTGTTTTTTTATAATAATTATATAAACCGCTGCGCTGAAGATTCGAAGGACATAAAACAAGAGTGTTTTTGCCTTTTTCCTGTTCATAAAGGTCTGTAATATGTTTTGAAATTTCCGATTCGCCGAATTCTTCGTTTTTAAAAACTTTTAGTTCACTTATTCTGTAATAACTGCCGCAGCCGTACTTGCGCCTTTTAACTCCGTTTAACCATTCAGAAGGTTTTTCAAAATATGTATAAGGCAGCATTTTCTTGGCAGAATTTTCATCAATAAACACTCCGCTGTGGTTTGCAAGAAAACGGCAAAGCAATTCAGGAGTATTAGGGGGTCTGCCGCATATTACAAGTGAATAGCCGTAAAATTCGCGTGATGACTCAATGTTCTTAAGTAAATTTTCAATAAGAATATAAATATCCAGCCAAAAACCGATTGTATCCTCGTTAAAAACAGCAGATATAATAAAACGATCCCCTGTGATTTTTCCGCCTGCATTGGAAATTGCATTACTGAGAGATTCATCAATTTGCTGGATTAGATCGGGACGGGTTCTTCTTAACTGGGACTTAAATTTTAAAAAAAAGAACAAATTCACCATATTGCTACTATTATCGGCATAAAAATCGAACTGTTCAACTATAGATATAGAGTTTTATCTTTGGCTGAGTGTATAATAAAACCATGTCTATGAACGAAACGCCGCGGGCTAACCGCATTCATATTGCCTTTTTCGGGCGGCGAAATGCAGGCAAATCCAGTCTTGTAAACGCTGTTACAGGGCAGAATCTTGCCATTGTAAGCGATTTAAAGGGGACAACCACAGACCCTGTTTATAAATCAATGGAACTTCTCCCGCTTGGACCTGTTGTAATTATCGATACTCCCGGCTTTGACGATGAGGGTGAATTAGGCGAGATGAGGGTTAACAAGGCGAAGCAAGTCCTTAATAAAACCGATATTGCAGTCCTCGTAACCGAACAATTAACACAGAACAATGAACATAATATTGATGAAGAACTTTCCGCTCTTTTTAAAGCAAGGAATATACCTTTTATTACCGTTATAAATAAATGCGATAATTTAAATGACCCCCTTCCCGCTGCCCGCTCGGATGAAATCCTGCTTGTCAGCGCGAAAACAAATTTTAATATAAATCTTCTTAAAGAAAAAATAGCTTTTCTTGCGGAAGAACTTGAATCAAATAAAAAACTTGTTGCAGATTTAATTAAACCTCTTGATTTGATTGTTCTTGTTATCCCGATTGATAAAGCGGCTCCCAAAGGCAGGCTTATCCTCCCTCAGCAGCAGATGATACGCGATATTTTAGAAGCCGGTGCTGTTGCAATTTCCGTAAAAGAAGACGGATTGTGCGATTTATTGGAAAAACAAAAAATAAAACCTGCTCTTGTAATAACTGACAGTCAGGTTTTCGCGCAAGTTGCACAAATTGTTCCTAAAGAGATTCCTCTGACATCATTTTCTATTCTTTTTGCGCGTTATAAAGGTTTTTTAGATACCGCTGTTGCGGGGGCTCTTTCGCTTAACAGTCTAAAAAACGGCGATAAAATTTTAATATGCGAAGGCTGTACACATCACAGGCAATGCGATGATATAGGAACGGTGAAAATTCCGCGTTTAATAAAAAACTTTAATAAAACAGAGCCTGAATTTACTTTTTGTTCGGGAGGAGACTTCCCTTCAGATTTAAGTTCTTACAAGTTGATCATTCACTGCGGAGCGTGTATGCTGAATGAACGTGAAATGTATTACAGAAGAAACCTTGCCCAAGAGCAAAAAATCCCGTTTACAAATTACGGTACAGCAATTGCACATATAAACGGAATCCTTTCACGCAGTATAGAATTTGTAATTAGGAATAAAAATGAATGAGAATTTTATAGATCAAAAATATATCGAAGAAATTTTAAAAGAAGCAAACTCTGTTTGTGCAGATAACGCCTTTATTATTAATTCACTTGATAAAGCACAGTGCGGAGAAACACTTACCCATAAAGAAATTGCATCTTTATTAAAAACTGAAAATCCGGATCATATAAAACGTATTTTTGAAATTGCAGGGGATATAAAAAAAAGAATTTACGGTAATAGAATTGTAATGTTTGCTCCTTTATATGTATCCGATTTTTGCGTGAACCGCTGTGCATATTGCAGTTTTAATCATAATAATAATTTTAACAGACGCAAACTTTCTATGGATGAAATCCGCGAAGAAGTAAAAATACTGGAAATGATGGGGCACAAACGCCTGGCGATAGAAGCGGGAGAAAACGATAATGAATGCCCTATAGATTATATAATAGAATGTATTAAAACAATTTATGATATGAAATTTGAAAACGGAGAAATAAGGCGCGTAAATGTAAATATTGCAGCCACTACAATTGAAAATTACCGTAAATTAAAAGAAGCCGGTATAGGCACTTATATTTTATTTCAGGAAACGTATCATGAGCCTACTTATAACAGAGTTCATTTTTCAGGACCAAAAAAAGATTTTTTATGGCATTTAAACGCTTTTGACCGCGCTCAGGATGCAGGCATTGATGATGTGGGAGGCGGCGTTCTTTTCGGTCTTGCAGACCCTTATTTTGATGCTATGGGTTTATTGCTGCACAATGAACATCTTGAAAAGAAATACAATACCGGCTTTCACACAATTTCCGTTCCCCGCTTATGCCCTGCTGCAGGAATGAACATAAATGATTTCCCCAATTTAACCGATGATGATACCTTTGCAAAAATTGTTGCATGCTTGCGGATTGCAGTTCCATTTACCGGAATGATACTTTCAACAAGGGAAAACCATGAAATGCGAAAAAAACTTTTGCATTTAGGAATTTCTCAGATTAGCGCAGGCTCAAGCACAGAGGTGGGAGGTTATACGAAACGCAATAATAAAGAAAAATTAAACCCTCAGTTTTATGTAAATGACGAAAGGAGTGCGACATCGATCATATCAGAGCTAATGGATGACAGCTACATTCCAAGTTTCTGCACCGCATGTTACCGAGAAGGAAGAACAGGCGACAGATTTATGTCTCTTGCAAAATCGGGACAAATAGGCAATGTCTGCCTTCCCAACGCGCTGATGACGCTTTGCGAATATTCAATGGATTACGGCGATGATGAATTCAGAAAAAAAACTGATATTATCATTAAAAATGAGATACCGCAAATTAAAAATGAAACAATACGGAAAAAAACTATCGAAAACATGGAAAAAATCCGCAGCGGGGAAGGACGAGATTTCTTTATTTAAAAAACATGTCCTTTCCTGTATTGTCTTTAATGTAAAAATATTAGTATAATGAATTACTAAAATGTTTTTTAAACAAATGGAGTCAATATGAATAAAACTACTTTTAAATTAATACTTTTTTTATTAATTATACTTTTAACTATTCCATCGTTAAGCTGTAAAAATGAAGACGAAGGATTGCGTTATGGTTTTACAACAGAACCTACAACATTAGATCCTCTTAAACCTGATAATACAGCAGACGGCAGGAGTATCCTTTTTAATGTTTTTGAAGGATTAGTAAAACCTGATACCAATGGGACATTCCTTCCATGCATAGGAGAATCTTGGACTATTGAGCAGGACGGGTTTATTTATAATTTTACAATCAAAGAAGGAATAAAATTCCATGACGGTTCTGTTGTTACTGCGGAAGATGTAAAATACAGCATAGATACCGCTGCTGCAAATGGTTTTATCGGTTTAAATAATATAGACAGAACAGAAATAACAAGCAGGAATCAAATTAGCATTTATTTAAAAGATTTCGATCTTGATTTTCTTCCGTACCTTACAGTAGGAATTGTAAAAGCAGGAAACTTTGACAGGGAAAAAGTTATTATCGGAACAGGACCTTTTTATATTGAAAGTTTTACGCCTCAAAGAAATTTAATTTTAAAGAAATTTAAAAACTACTGGAAAAGCGGTTTTCCTCATCTTGATAAAATAACAATAGTATTTTTTGCAAATTACGATTCTTTGATGCTTGCATTTCGCGGAGGAAGCATAGACGGCGCATTTATAACAGGCACAATGGCATCTCAGCTTGATTATAAAAATTTTGATATTTATACAAACCGATCCGCTGCGGTTCAATTACTTGCGATTAATAATGCCTCTTACCCTTTTGATAATATTAATGTAAGGAAAGCTTTTAATTACGGAATTGATATACAAGGAATAATTGATGCAGCATTTTTCAATCATGGCACTCCTTCCGGAAGCCCAATAATTCCGGGTCTTTCAATTTATTATGAAGATTCTCTTTCATATCCGTATAATCCGGAACTGGCAAAAACCTTATTAAAAGAAGCAGGTTTTACAGATTCACACAGGCTTTCATTTGAAATTACTGTCCCGTCTAATTTTACTATGCATGTTGATACAGCTCAAGTAATTGCAGACCAGCTTGAAAAAATAGATGTTAGTGCAAGAATAAAATTAGTTGATTGGGGAACATGGCTTTCTGATGTTTATTTTGGGCGGCATTACGAGGCTACAATAATTTCACTTGACAGTCCCATTGTATCACCAAGAAGTTTTTTATCACGTTATTATTCAAATAACGGAAGTAATTTTTTAAATTTTAACAGCAGTGATTTTGACAGATTATACGATGAATCTCTTGCACAAACCGATGATGAAAAACTCATTGGTCTTTACAAGGAAATGCAAAAAATCATTGCGGATAATGCGGCAAGCGTTTTTATTCAGGATATTTTATACTTTATCGCTTTCAGCGGCGGAACTAATGCAAAAACAAAGTATACAGGCGCTCTTGATTATCCGTTATATGTCATTGATTTTGCTTCTCTTTACGGGATAAAAAATAATTGAGATTTATATTAAAAAGGATAATATTTGCTTTAATCACTTTATTTCTTGTATCAATGTTATGCTTTTTAATTTTTAATGTTATACGCGGAGACACAGCACAGGTAATAGGCGGAATTTGGGTATCTCCGGAACAAATAGAAACATTACGCGGACAAATGGGGTTAAACAACAATATTTTTATCCGCTATTTTGATTGGTTAGGAAATTTTATTAAAGGTAATGCGGGAATCTCGTATAGTTTTAGAGGGGAAAGTGTTTCATCTTTAATTTTACAAAGACTTCCTGTAACTTTAACACTCTCGCTGCTTTCGCTTTTTTTTATCATCATAATTTCTTTTTCTTTTTCTTTATTAACAGTAAAAAAAGAAGGAGGCATTATCGATACTATTGCTAATTTTTTAACTGCGGCAGGAATAAGTACGCCAGGATTTTTTTTAGGTTTGCTTTTTATTTTTATATTCGGTTTTATTTTTAAAATATTTGTTCCCGGAAACTTTATTAATTATTCGGAAAACTTTTTTGGATTTTTAGGTTACTTAATTTTTCCTGCATTAGCGATTGCTATTCCCAGTTCTGCAATTTTAATAAAATTTTTAAGAAGTTCTCTTTTTACTGAACTGCAAAGCGATTATGCAAGAACTGCAAGAAGCAAAGGAGCAAACAGGTTTTATGTATTGTTTCATCATGTTTTAAAAAACTCTTTATTACCTGCCATCACTATGTTAGGAATGATAATTGCAGAAGTTTTTTCAGGAAGCATTATCATTGAACAGGTTTTTTCGATTCCCGGAATCGGAAGATTATTAATCGCGGCAATTAATTCAAGAGATTATCCGCTTATTCAGGCATTAATGATATACTGTTCATCTTTAGTTGTAATTGCAAATATGTTAGCCGACATCGCTTTAATGTTTATTGATCCGCGTATAAGGATAGCAAAGGATATAAGATGAAATTAAACCGTGAAATTAAAATCGGCTCTTGTCTTATTTTTATTATTCTTGTGATGCAGCTTGTCAGTTTAATTTGGTCGCCTTATAATTTTAACGAAATAAATCATGATATACGTTTATTATCACCTAATTCAAAACATCTTTTAGGGACAGACCATTTAGGAAGAGATATTTTTTCGCGTATCATGGCAGGAGGATTAAATTCGCTTTTACTTGCAGTTTGCACGGTAACTTGCGCTGCTGTTATCGGCTGTCTTTTAGGGCTTTTTGCCGGTTTCTTGGGAGGTACTACAGATGTTATTATTCTAAGGGTAATTGATATTTTAAATTCTTTTCCCGGAATAATTCTTGCTCTTTTTATGGTTGCAATTCTTGATAACAGTCATTTTAGTTTGTTTTTTGCCCTTTTATTGGTATTTATACCAAGTTACACAAGAATTATCCGCACAGGGGCTTTGCAATACAAAAATTATGATTTTATAAAAGCAGAAATAATATTAGGTGCAAATTTCTTTCGCATAACATTTATTCATATTCTGCCTAACCTCTTCCCTTCCCTGCTCTCTGCTTCTATACTTGGTCTTTCTAATGCTATTCTTGCAGAATCTGCAATGAGCTATCTTGGAATGGGAATACAGCCGCCTAACCCTTCTTGGGGGCGTATGCTATTCGAGGCTCAAAGCTGGTTTTTTAACGCTCCTTGGTATGCGCTTGCACCGGGAATTTTTATTACTCTTACAGTTATCGCTTTTCATTTTTTAGGCGAAGGGCTTCGCCGCTTGCATACCCCGTCTTTGCATAATCAAACTTTGCAAAAAAATAGTTTGCATTTACGGAGAACATAATGAGACGCTTACTGGAAGTAAAAAACCTTACCGTAGGAAAAATCATTTCTGCTTCTTCTAAAGAAGAAAAAGTATTAAAAGCGGTAAAAAACATCAGTTTTACCCTAGAAGAAGGGGAAATTGCAGGTCTTGCAGGCGAATCAGGATGCGGAAAAACCATGACGGCTCTTGCCATTTCTAATCTTTTGCCTCAATCATTTCAGATAACAGAAGGTGAAATATTTTTAGAAAATAAATCTTTAACAAGTATGAGTGAAAAAGAAATGTGCCGCATAAGAGGAAATAAAATCGGATTTATTTTTCAGGATTCAAAACAGGCATTAAACCCATTAATGAAAGTCGGAAACCAAATTACAGAAATGCTTTTGTTAATTAATAATGAACAGATTCAAATTAAAGAAAAATCTTTACAGGCAGCGGCAAAATATGCCGCATTGGAATTACTTTCTTCTCTTGGTTTTGAAGAGCCTCAAAAGATTTTTGACGCTTACCCTCATCAGTTATCGGGAGGAATGTGCCAGAGAGTGATGGCAGCAATTGCGGTAATCTGCCAGCCGAAACTCCTGTTAGCCGACGAGCCTTCCAGTTCTCTTGATGAAGAAAGCCAAGAACGAATTCTTTCTTTATTGCTGGAGATGAATCAAAAATATAAAACCACCGTTCTTATTATATCGCACGATATTTCATTAATAAAAAAGTTTTGCAGCCGTTTTATTGTTATGTATGCGGGAAAAATAGTAGAAGAAGGTCCGTCAAAAGAACGATTCTCTCCATTGCATCCTTATACACGCGCATTGATAAACGCAATTCCAAGTAAAGAAAAAAGGGGAACCGAACTGGAAAACATCAGCGGAAAAGTTCCGTCTATAGAAGATGATTTTAAAGGCTGCCCTTTCGCTCCAAGATGCTCTGATGCGCAAAAAATCTGTACTGAAGCTTTCCCGCAAGAAAAATATTTTAACACAGACGAAGAATGTGAGATTCACAGAAAAGTTTTTTGTACAAATGTTGTTTGCACAAACGAGGTTTGCAATTTTCCTTTAGCAGGAGAAAAGTTTTTATGAATAATTGCGTTTCTAAAGAACAGCATTCTTTTCTTTCGATTAAAAATGTCTCTAATGTTTACATCACAGAACATATGGGTATATTCGGTCAAATTAAAAAGAAACAAATATTAAATCATGTTAATTTAGAATTACAAGCGGGAGAAATTTTCGGCTTAACAGGTAAATCGGGCTGCGGAAAAACCACACTTGCCCGCTGCATCTTAGATCTTATTGATTATGAAGGAGAAATTTTACTTGACGGTAATAAATACAATAAAAAAAGCGCACAAATACAAATGGTTTTTCAGCAGCCGGGTGCTTCTTTAAACCCAACAAAAAAAATCGGCTATCTTTTAGAAGAGCCATTGATTATTCATAAATACGAAAAACTTAATAGATCGCAAAAAGCAGATGAAATGCTTATCCGTGCAGGGCTGGACCCGTCATACAAATCCCGTTACGCTCACGAATTAAGCGGCGGACAAAAACAGCGCGTTTGCATAGCACGCGCCCTAATCCTAGAACCGCGTCTTTTAATTGCCGATGAAGCGATCAGTTCCCTTGATGTTTCAGCCGGAGCGCAAATTCTCAATTTATTCAGGGAATTACATAAGAATTTGGGGTTGAGCATTTTATTTATTTCGCATAACTCTAATGCGGTGGAATATCTTTGCAGCAGGGTTGCAGTTCTGGAGAGGGGGAAGGATTTACGGATTTTAGGGAGTTAACATAATCCGCTGATTTTCTCGGATTTTTTTCCTAAAAAAAACGCCCGGTGTTGACCGGGCGCTTGGGGTTGGTTGATGGATTAAATTATCATTTTGGTACTAATGTAATTGAAGAAAAGCGTAAAGTGTAACCTGCTGGAAAATTCTGAGTGGAAAATCCAATATCAACAAGACCTGTTAAAGTTCCTCCGCCGTTAATAGTAAGAGTAATAGAAGCATTATTACCAAAATTAAGATTACCGCTTGCTGCTGTAATTGCAGTACTTGGCGCTCCAGTCTCAGCCGCGATCATTGCTTTTGCATTTAATGGTTTATTATTCCAATCTGTACCAGAACCAGTATGTGTAGCAGGTGATTTTGTTATTACTATTTGATTATAATCAGCTAAAGTTGTATTTCCAAGATCAAACCGTACTACTACTTGCTCTTGAGTATAACCAGCAACCAGTACAAAATTTAAATGACCTTCACTGATGTTTGCAGATACAGCGCTAGTAGATGTAGTTCTAATTAAATCTGAAATATTGGTATCAACAGCAAAATCATATGATGTTTTATATGCAGATGGTACAATAATTTCTCCTCCTCCTGTTGAATCTGCAATTTTAATTGTAACTTCAACTTCTTCCCCTGCTCCGAACACAAAAGCCAGTTTTAGATCGCCTTCTTCCTGTTTTAAAAGGAATTCCTTTTTAACTGTTACATAATTTCCGCTAACGGTATAATCGGTGTTAAGAGTAAGGTTTTTTACTGATGTGAAAGCACTCCAATCGTTTTGCGTTATGGTAAAAGTAATATCATCGTTGTTTGCGGTTGCTTCTTCGTTTAAGTCGAATATTGCATTTACAGGAGTAACAGTTGCCGGAGCAATTGGTTTAAGGATAAAGTTAATATTGGAGATTTGGTAGACTGTTGGATTATTACAAGGCATAAATAATGATACATAAAGTTTATCATTACCTTTTACAGCATCAGCTTTGCTGCTGCTTATATTAATTGTTAAGTTAGCAGTTCCGGTATTTCCAACACCATTAGCAATTTTGCCAAAAGAAAGAGTGTTATCAACCCCTTGATTACCAGAGAATGTATTATTACTTACAAGTAAGGCAATATCTTTAAATCCGCCGTCACCGCTTACTCCTTTGTATGTAAAAGTAACTTTTTCATATTTGGCTATATTAGAACCAACAGGAAAATTAATTTCAGATATCACATAAGCATTTCCATATCCACCTGTCGCTGTAAACTCATATGCATTATCAGAAATTACTGTAAAAGTACCGCCAACAGCACTTAAATGCACTTCATGATCTGTCGTGCCTAATTTAATATTTATATTCCTTGACGGTGCAGGAGTAATTGCACCATCGTGATAAATAATATTTTCTGGAGCATGATAATTTGCTTTATCTGTACCATCAAGTGTAAAAACAACAGTGATTGTTTTTCCTGTTCCTACATTATCATTATCATAAGTTGCAACAGCAGAAACAGTTACATTGTCAGCTCCAACTTTTCCTACCAGAGTTCCAACCGTTGTAACAGTTGCGTTTGTGTTGCCTTCAACCTGTTCTTTTGATTTAACAACTTCAGTACCGGTTATTGTAAGTAGTTTTGGATTAACTGTAAGTTCGTAAAACGTATGGGCTGCATCATGAGTATCAGTTGCCTCTTTGGTTGCGTTGATTCTAGTATGTCCTACTTTTTTTATGGTTACTACACCGGTATTTTCATTTACACTTGCAATATCATCATGTTCACTTTCATATTTAACCGGTCTTTCGGTTGGATTATTATGTGAACTAACAGTATATGTAAATGGTTCATCACCATAAATTTTGGTTTCATTAGCATTTGCAAATACTATAGTTTCGATTATTTTATCCGAATGAGCAAAATCAGCAGTAACAGTAATTTTTCCTTCTACAGCATCACTTTTATCAATAGTAAATGTTAATGTTCCCTCAACATTTTCAGTTGCTCCTGTTACGGTTATCAGCTGTTCAGTTAATTCTGATACACCGATAAAAGTAAGCTGATTATTAATTTTAATATTCTCCAGCATATAACTTAATGTGATAGTTTCGCCAATGTGACCGAAATCTGGATCAACGGTAATAGCGTCCGTCAATTCTTGACCGTTAACAATTAATTCAATTTCAAACGGTACTTTTTCACCTTCTGCTATGACTTTGTTTTTATAACCTTCATGAGTTATGACACAAGTAATTGTTTTACCTGCATCGGCACCTGTTATTACATAAGTCTCTTCATTTGCTTCATCAATATCTATTTCGTCAGCTTGCCATTGATATTTGTATGAAGGTATTTCAATTTCGGTTGTTATGCTTAGATTAACAGTTAGTGTCTGTCCAATTCTATATGATGTACAGTCGATTGACGCAGTGCCTTCAAGACTTGGTAAATCTAGTTCCCATTTTGCATATACTGTAATATTTGCGATTACTGGTGTGTCTGCATCAAAGGGAGCGCCATCAATATCTACCCATCCTTCAAAAGTGTAACCTTCCCGTGTCGGGTTTGGCGGCATATTACTTATACCGACAGTAGAGGAAGTAATTACAACATCTATGGTTGTCGGATTATTTTCGATATCGGACCATTCTGAATGCTCTCCTCTTTCAAATGTGACAGTATACTCAGTAGCATTACCGCCGCCGCTATCGCAGCCAGCAAAAATCATCGCAAGCGATAAAATTAGTATCGCTACGATCCATAAATTGCAGAAAAAGAAACTTTTACTCTGTTTTCCTGACATAATTGCCTCCTGAAGACTTTTGCCTTCCGTTAAGTTTGTAAGCATATTAAGAAAATATGCTTATTTTTACTATATAATTTAAACATTTTAAATGTATATAATACATATTTAAATTTTATTTACCATCTACTCCAATTTGATGCTCTTAATTTGAATTGTGTACCCTTGTGTATTATCAAATCTGAAGCCAAGTTTTATTTCTCCGGTTGCGCTTGGTATGCTGCTCAAGTTGATAGTTAGTGTTTTAAATGCAGTACCTAGTCCGCTTGCAATATTTCCAATTTGAGTAGTACCTGATACCACTTGAAAATTTTTATTTGTATAATCACCTGTTACACCTTTTAATTCTATAATTACTTTCGTGAATGAATTCAGGTTTGCAGTTCCAAGATTAAACGGTATTTCAAAAATAGGAGTTGAATGGTTAGCGTTAGTTTTTTGTACTTCCAATACTCCTTCTGTTGTATTATATGTAAAGGCAAATGTACCATTGCCGCTGGATGTTATTGTGCTTGTATTTATTGATGTTGTTGAAAAATCCCACTCCGTAATAATATTGACAATACCGGTAATAGTGACAGTCAATGTTTGTGATAAACCTCCGCTAAAATTAAATGTAAATGTTCTTGCGCCGTTACCCAATGTTGCAAGATATTCTTTTTTAATCGTAACTGCCGCGCCGCTTACTGAATAATTTGTTGCAGAAAGAGCTGAACCTCCGATTTGTATATCACTTAATGTGTTTCCTTTTAAATCCATAGTTACAGAAACATCTGTTGGATTATCTCTGTCAAAATTTGCCGCAGCCGGATTAATTGTTGAATTTTCAGGAATTACAAAATCATCTTTTAACACGAAAATAATGTCATCAATGTAATATGTTATTGGAGAATCATTATTAACACCAATGGCAAGGAATAAATTTCCTTTCATGTCTTGGCTTATACTGCCTAATGTATGAGTTCCGTTATTACTTCCGGCTTGTGTTATTGTTACCGAAGAATTAGGTATATCAATTGGAATTATATAATCTACCCATTGACCTGTCGGCATACCGGTAATATTTTCAGATTGTCCGACAAAACGAGCTGAATACCAAGGACTAAAATATTGATTATTAAGTATATTTCCAAATCCCCCTGTATTAAAACTATTAGTAGTATTTGCAAAAATCATTACAGGATTTATACTGCTTCCGCTTTCAAGATATAATTTAAGTAAAACATATTGATAATTTTTTATATCATACAAGTTTATAGGTATAACTGCCGCACGATTATAAGCATTATGATTGACCTTTAAAGAAAACTGACTGCCATTTTTCGGATCTGCAGTACGGCTGACTGTTGCACCGCCTACATTTGTAATACCTGCAATTTCAGTTTCAAAATCAATTTTAACAGCTCTTGCCGGGTCATAACTTATATCTGTAATCTTGATTGTTAGTTCACTGCTTGGACCATCATCAAATTCAAAAGTAAGTGTAATTGAAGAACTGCTGCTATAACCATCAATATACGCTTGCTTTATAGTGACAGAATTTCCATTTTCAGTGTAATCTGTACCTTTAGAAAGCGGAGTCGATCCGTTTTTAATTGCTGAAAGGGTACGTCCGTTAAGCGTCATATTAACATCAATATCGCTATTATTATTAAGAAAATATGTTGTACTATGCGGTGAAATACTTGCAGGTATTACAATACCCTCACCAATGTGGAAGGTAAGATCATCAATATAATAAACTAAATTTGTTCCATTATTAATTCCAATCGCAATATAAATTTCACCTTGTAAACTTGCTATTATATTAGTGGTTTCACTTCTAGTAATTTCATATTCTATCCATTCTCCTGTTTTGCTGAAGTTTACAGGCGTTGTCTTTCCTATCAGACGATCTTTATACCATTGACTACTATCGTTTCCAAAATTGTGATCCGGAAAACTTGTCTCTGCGTTATGTGCATAAACATCAATACTTCTGCTTTCAGCTGTATTATTACTGGTACCGCTTTGCAGATAGAATCTGAATGTAAAAGTATCGTACAAACTTAAAGGCTGCGGAATATTAAAATGTATAATTGCCCCTTTATTCCATTGATTTGTTCCGGAGCCTGTATCAATCTTAAGAGATTTTTCTGAAGATGCAGTTGGGTCTTGAGTAACATTTACAGCAGCTTCAGCCGGAGGGTTACCGCCTCTTGTAGATTTATATGCTCTTCCAATAGTATCATTTTCAAAATCAACTTTTACCATTCTTGCAGGGTCTACTGATAAAGGTTCAATCTTGATACTTATTTCCCTTGTAATATCATTACTAAATACAAAGGCAAGTTTTTTTGTTGTTTTATCGGCAAGAGTCTGCAAATACGAACTGTAAATCGTTACTGTAGCGGCAGAGGCACTATAATAACTTTGTGAAAGCGGAGTTGAGCCGTCTATAATATTTGTAAATGTACATCCGCCTTGAAGCGTTAAATTAATTACAATGTTTTCAGGCGCCGCTTTATAAAAAGTAATACTTCCGGGACTTACGGTTGCGTTAGGAGGCGGAACATAAGCTTCGGTTTTAAATTCTATATCATCGATATAGTAGGTTGCGCCGTTACAATTTATACCCATTGCAATAAATGCATTTGTTATACCGCTTACAGCCGCATCAGGGTTAATATCAAATGCAAATTCAGTCCATACGCCTGTTGTTACAGAAACCGGAACTGCTGTACTATGCGTTACTTGTCCTGCTAAAAGATTTGCAAAGTTATTAGAATCACTGGAAGGGTTTCCAAAACTATATTCTTTGAATTTTTCTGCTGTATCGGAAATATAGAAATATATATTTTTATTATTTAAATCACCGGTTTCTCCGTACATTCTGAAAGAGATAGATTTATAATTACTTAATGCAGAAGGCAGAGTTATCGGAATAATCGGCGCTTGATTGTATGTAACAGAAGTATACTTTAATGATTTTTGCGCTGAATTAGACGGGTCTGCGTCAACAATTACAGTACCCGGTGAAGGAGAACCGCTTCCGCCTTTTGTAGATAAATACGGTCCCGGACTGCCTATTACACCATTTTCAAAATCTATTTTTGTTCCGGTTTGCGGAATGTTATTATTTTCACCTAACACAAAGTTAATATCGTCTAACAAATAATTTGCAATTTCGCTGTTTATACCTAATGCTATATATGCATTCCCTTCTAAATTTTTAACGGCATTGTCAAGCGAACCGATTTCAATTGTTATTTCTGTCCATGTATTTGTTAACGAAACTTCTTCTGATTGTCCGATAAATAATTCTACAAATTTGGCATACGGTGAATTGGCATCGTTTCCAAAACCGCCGTCTAAGAATTTAGCTTTATTATCAGAAATATAAAGTAATATATTTTTAAAATCTATATCGCCGCTTATACCGTATGTTCTGAATGTTACAGATTCATAATCGCTCAATGGATAAGGTAAAAAAATCGGAATAACAGACGCCTGATTATAGTCTGCTGTTGAAGCAAAACTTAATGATTTTTTACTTGCATTAACAGGATCAGCAACTATTGATACATTACCGCTTACAAGTACATCATTCGCATAACCTTTTGTAGAGGAATACTTTGATGTTTCGCCGATAGAATCGTCTTCAAAATCTATAATTGTAAATTGTGTTTTTTCTTGATTATTATTATTGTTGTTGTTGTTATTATTATTGTTGATACCGGGCAAAATGTCGCTGACAAAGGGGTTACTGCAAGACAGAGTTAATGCACTGAAAGTCAGCACAATGATAATGATTGCGCTAAAGCCTGTCATTTTCTTTGATCTTATCTGTTTAATATTCATTTTTTCCTCCTTACTCTATTTTGATGCTTTGAATCTGAACTTCGTATGCATTTGTACTACCAAAATCAAAGGTGATTAATATATCTCCTGTTTGAGTTAATGAACTTGCAAGCGGTATTTTATACTCAGTAAATGCACTTGCGGATGGATTAGTTTGAATTGAACCTATTGATGTACCGCCGACTTTCGCAGTAAAAGTTTTATATGTTGTATCTCCAGATATAGCTTTAATAAATACGCTTATATAATTAAAATCACCCAGTTTTTTGCTTCCCAACGAGAACGTTAAACCAAATGTCGGAGTTGAATAACCTCCGGTTTTTGTTACTGCAAGTACGCCTCCTGTGACAACGGCTGTTATTGTCCCGTTAGTTGTAACTGTCGGTGAAGCAGAGGCAAAATCAAACGATATTCCTCCTGTTCCGCCGCCTTCAGTACTTTCGATAACAGTAATAGAAAGCGTTTTTGCTGTTCCGTCCGAAAAATTGAATGTAAGAGGTACTGTACCGACAGAGAGCGTACTAAGGTATGAAATATTAATTGTTACAGCAGAACCGCTTACTGAGTAATTAGTTCCGCTGGTAAGCGTGGTTCCCCCGTTCTTTATATTACTTAGGGTATTGTTTCCAAGATTATTAATTGTAATTACAATGTTTGCCTGCTGACCTACTCTTTTATCGAAGGTTGCAGTAGCCGGAGAGATTGAAGGTGTTTGTACATAAGCACCGGACGATAGATATACTTTATAGTTTCCTGAAACATTCAACATACCTAACATATACAAACATCCGTCGTAATAACGGTATTGACCGCTTGTCATGCTTATATTCCAGAAATCATTAATAAAATCTCCCGTATTAACGTAGGTTGATACAAGAGAAGCTGCCGCGTTCATGGCAACCAAACCGGGTGAGTGATCTCCGGGATTGCTGTAAGCGGTTCCGTCTACATTCCAAAGACCTTTGTATGTGGTTACTCCCTTTCCATGAAAGAATGTTAATAATCTGTTAGCAAGTCCTGTCTGACGTGAATCTTTTGCCCACCATGCATAATCCATTGCGACATTCATTACAGTTCTGAATGCGTCATAGCCGAAATATTTTTGCCCTCCGGTCGGTGTTCCGTCAAACTCTGAATAATCAGGGCTTAACCCTGTTGTTGAGTGCATTGCAACATTAAAGAAGTCGCGGCTTGTTGTAGCTGCTGTCTTATAGAATGTTACATCTTCTCTCATTTGCGACACGCTTGACCATACTCCGTGCAGGGTACCTGCATCTGCATCTTTCTCCATTTCGTAAGCCCATACATCATAGAATGCAGGAAGGTGATACGAAGGATCGGTGTGATTTTGTGAATTTCCGTACGGAGAGAATACAGGCTGATAATAACCGGCAGGTATATTATTCCCTGCATCCCCAGGTCTTCTGAATAAACCTGTGCATGAATATGGGTCTTTAGACGGTATATCTCTGTGGATCATATCGTATAACAGAAGCATTGCGTGGTATCTGTAATTCAATACATCTCTTGCCGAGGTGTCTGTTCCTGAACCTGATCCCGGAACTGTTTGACCTGTTCCGGTATTTGAACCCCAGCGGGCGTGAGCGAATAAAAGGGCTGTTGCAAAATAGAACTCTCCGTCAGGTGCAATGCCTAAGTCTTTTACGGAACCTGAAGTATTCATCGCCCATGTAAAGTAGCCTCTCATATTTCTGCCTTGTGCTGATGTGTTGTACATATAATGTCTTGCCCATCTCCACAATTTGTCAAAGGTTGTTTTGTCATCCATCTGGACTGCCATCATCATACCGTAAGACATACCTTCAGAGCGGATATCATTATTGCCTGTATCAAGAATGTATGCTCCGGCTCCAATCGGAGTGTTCATGTCATAGAATATTCTGTAACTTTCACTTGAGTCCTTGAACAGCCTGTTCCATGCGGTATTTATTTTTGCATCAATTTCTGACTGTGACTTACCGAATTCTGCAAAGATGTTGCGGTAAACACCGGAAGTTACAGCACCTATTGCCGGCGGTGTTTGGAAGCCGGGCAAACTGCCTTGTGTAACATTGATAGTCAAAGTCTGCGGGTTTCCTCCGCTGAAGCTGAAAGTAAATGTATTTGAACCATTTGAAAGTCCGTTCAAGTACGCTGTAGTAAATGTTAATGTCCTTGAAGCGGTGTCACTAGCATTTCCTGTAATTGTATAAGTGCTTGAACCTGCTGTAATGATTGTTCCTGCTCTTTGAACATTTACAAATGTATTTCCGTTGAGCGTTAAGGTTACGGCAATAGCCGCAGGAGATGCTTTATTAAATGCTGCAGTTGTCGGGCTTATCGTAGAATTCTGCACCGCTGCCTGCTGAACATTAATCACAAGTGTTTGAGCATTGCCTTCACTGAAGTTAAATGTAAATGTATGCGGGCCAATGCTAAGAGTGTTTAAATACCCTGTACTAAATGTTAATATTCTTGAATCGGTATCGCCGGCATTTCCTGTAATAGAATATGTATTTTCACCTTCTGTTAAAATTGTTCCTTCTCTTTGAACATTTGTAAATGTATTTCCGTTGAGCGTTAAGGTTATAGAAATAGCCGCAGGAACATCTTTACTGAAAGTATTAATTGCCGGGTCAATCGTAGAATTCTGTGGTGCAGTTTTATTATCCGAGTTATCACATGACAATACCAACGAACAAATCATCAACACGAGAAAAGAAAGCAATGTTTGGATATTGACCTTTTTCATTGATCTCCTCCTGAGTTTGACCTTATTTTAATCGGTAAAAAAATTCCGGCAGTTATTCCTATGCCCCATGCGAAAGGATAGCCGCCGCGAATATACGGTTCTATATAAAATTTTTCTGTTAAAGAAAAACGCCAGCCTGCAGATAAGCCTGCTGAAAAGGCGGGATAAACGCCGCCGCCTTCAAGAAATAAAGATGCTCCTAATTCCAATTGAGCGAATAAACCTTTTATGCCAAGCGGCGGATAAAAACGGAAAAACAAAAGCGGCTCTATTGTGGTTATTTCACCAAAGTTGTTGCTGATAATTACTCTTAACCCGCCTGCAAATATTTTTAAAAAGTCTGTTCCGAAAATTACAGAGCCTCCTATTGCAGCGCCTTCGCGGGTGTTGGCGTTTAACTCAGGTCCTGCTGAGAGGAAAAAATCATCAAAAACATTTCCAACCTGTGCATACAGACCGGCTGAAATACTTAAAAAAATGCATAAAACAAGTAATTTCTTCATTTATTCCTCCCAAATTTATCAAATTTTAAAAATTGCACGGAGATATACCCCCATAGCTGAGCGATTTTGAGAATTTATTGATTTGCAGTAATTTTTTAAGATTTTTTGACGTTCGGGGGGGGGGGGGGGGGGGGGGGGGGGTATGTTAATAATATATCTAGTCTTTGACGAGAATGAGGAATTTGTATTTTTCATATACACCTCCATCTATTAGACACAATTTTGAAATGATTAAAAAAATAAACAGGCTTTCTAGTAACAAGTTATAAAAAAATAAATAAAAAGTCAATACTTATAGAAGAATTTCTCACCGCAAAGATACAAAAGCACCCGAAAACCGGGCGCTTTTGTATCAGATTTGTGACAGCGCCCGTGTTGTTTCGGGCGTATTCTTTTCCTATCTAGGTTTTAATGTAATGCCCTATCTAGGTTTTAATGTAATGCTTTGAATTTGAATTTCGTATGCATTTGTGTTGTTAAACTCAAAGGTGATTAATACATCTCCTGTTTGTGTTAATGAACTTGCAAGGGGTATTTTAAGTTCAGTAAATGTGCTTGTTGATAAACCTCCGGTGCTAACAGTACCTACTTGTGTGCCGCCAACCCTCGCTATAAAGCTCTTGTAGTCAGTATCTCCGGATACCTTTTTGACCAATACACTTATATGTTCAAAACTACCCAAAGTTTGACTTCCTAACGAGAATGTTAAGCCGTAAGTCGGAGTTGAATAATTTCCGGATTTCGTTACTACAAGTACGCCTCCTGTGACAACGGCTGTTATTGTTCCGCTAACTGTAAATGTCGGTGAAGCAGAAGCAAAGTCAAACGCTGTTCCTCCTCCGCCTCCGGTCGTACTTCCTGTTGCTTGAACGGTAAGATTTACAGTTGCGTCATTGCCTTCGCTGAATCTGAATGTAAGTGTATACGATGCATTGGAAAGTCCGTTTAAGTACGATTGAGAGAAGGTAATCAATCTGGTGCCTGCTGCTGTACCGGCTTCATTGGTATATTGAGTGCCTGATGTCAGCAATGTTCCCGATGAAGTTCCCTGTCTTATTTCGCTTAACGTATTTCCATTAAGCGTAACAATTACAGGAATTGCTTTTGCATCAGCTTTACTGAATGTAATTGATGCAGGAGCAACCGTAGAGCTTTGCACCGTACTTTGAATGACATTGATAGCAAGATTTCTTGTAGTTCCGTCTGCAAAGGTGAATACCAGAGTTACCGAACCTACAGAAAGTGTGTTTAGATACGAAGTATTAATCGTTACAGTTCTGGTATCACCGGTTCCTGATGTGGTGTAATTTGTACCGCTTGTAAGCGTAGTTCCTCCGTTCTTTATGTTGCTGAGACTGCTGCCTGCAAGATTCATTGTGACAACAATTGCCGCTTGCTGGCTGGTTCTCTTGTCGAAGGTTGCACTGGTCGGGGAAATTGACGGTGTAGGTACTACGGAGCCTGACAGATACGCTCTAAAGTTTCCTGTAACATTCAACATACCAAGCATATAGAGGCATCCGTCGTAGTAACGGTACTGTCCGCTTGTCATGCTTATATTCCAGAAGTCATCAACAAATTCCCCTGTATTTGCATAGGTTGATACAAGGGAAGCTGCCGCGTTCATAGCAACCAAACCGGGCGAGTGATCTCCCGGGTTGCTGTAAGCGGTTCCGTCTACATTCCAAAGACCTTTGTATGTGGTTACTCCCTTTCCGTAGAAGAATGTTAACAGTTTATTTGCAAGTCCTGTCTGACGTGAATCTTTTGCCCACCATGCATAATCCATTGCGACATTCATTACAGTTCTGAATGCGTCATAGCCGAAATATTTCTGCCCTCCGGTCGGTGTTCCGTCAAACTCTGAATAATCAGGGCTTAACCCTGTTGTTGAATGCATTGCAACATTAAAGAAGTCGCGGCTTGTTGTAGCTGCTGTCTTATAGAATGTTACATCTTCTCTCATTTGCGACACGCTTGACCATACTCCGTGCAGGGTACCTGCATCTGCATCTTTCTCCATTTCGTAAGCCCATACATCATAGAATGCAGGAAGGTGATACGAAGGATCGGTGTGATTTTGTGAATTTCCGTACGGAGAGAATACAGGCTGATAATAACCGGCAGGTATATTATTCCCTGCATCCCCAGGTCTTCTGAATAAACCTGTGCATGAATATGGGTCTTTAGACGGTATATCTCTGTGGATCATATCGTATAACAGAAGCATTGCGTGGTATCTGTAATTCAATACATCTCTTGCCGAGGTGTCTGTTCCTGAACCTGATCCCGGAACTGTTTGACCTGTTCCGGTATTTGAACCCCAGCGGGCGTGAGCGAATAAAAGGGCTGTTGCAAAATAGAACTCTCCGTCAGGTGCAATGCCTAAGTCTTTTACGGAACCTGAAGTATTCATCGCCCATGTAAAGTAGCCTCTCATATTTCTGCCTTGTGCTGATGTGTTGTACATATAATGTCTTGCCCATCTCCACAATTTGTCAAAGGTTGTTTTGTCATCCATCTGGACTGCCATCATCATACCGTAAGACATACCTTCAGAGCGGATATCGTTATTGCCTGTATCAAGAATGTATGCTCCGGCTCCAATCGGAGTGTTCATGTCATAGAATATTCTGTAACTTTCACTTGAGTCTTTGAACAGCCTGTTCCATGCGGTATTTACTTTTGCTGTGATATCAGACGATGATTTGCCGAATTCTGCGAATATGTTGCGGTAAACGCCCGATGTAATAGCGCCTGTTGTCGGCGGTGTTTGGAAGCCTGTACTGCCGGCAGAAACTGTGATAGCAATGGATTGCGTATTTCCTGCGCTGAAAGTAAATGTAAGTGTATGAGTTGCGTTAGAGAGCAAGGTTAAATACTGCTGTCTGATTGTTATTGTATTTCCGCTGACTGTATAAGCATTTGCTCCTGCTGTCGTAGCAGTTCCTGTACCTGTTGATAGTGTAGTTGAACCGTTTGCTATACTGCTTAATGAATTGCCATTGAGCGTCATCGTTACAGTAACATTTGCAGGAGATGCTTTGCTGAAGGAAGCGGTTGTCGGCGTAATAGTAGAATTTTGTGCCGGTGCCGCCTGCTGAACAGTAAGCGCAAGTGTTTGAGCGGCTCCCTCACTGAAGTTGAATGTAAGCGTATGCGAACCGTTATCAAGCAATGTCAGATACTGCTGTCTTATTGTTATTGTATTTCCGCTTATTGTATAAGCATTTGCTCCTGCTGCAGTGGCAGTTCCTGTACCTGATGTAAGATTAGTTCCTGAAACTCTTTGAATATTGCTTAATGTATTGCCATTGAGCGTCATTGTTACTTCAATATTTGCAGCAGCTGATTTTGAGAAGGTTGCAGTTGCCGGGCTTATCGCAGAGTTCGTTGCCGTACTTTGAGAGATAGTAACAGTGAGCGTTCTTGATGTTCCTTGGCTAAAGTTAAATGTAAATGTATGTGAACCGTTTGCAAGTGTCGCAAGATATTCTTTTCTTAACGATAAAGTCCTTGTTGCAGTTCCTGTGGTAATTGTGTAAGCATTGGTGTTACCGGAAACTGTGCCTGTTCCAGCTGTTAGTGTATTGCCCGCTCTTTGAATGTTTGTGAATGTATTTCCGTTAAGAGTAATAACTATATCGATATCTTTCTGCTGGCTTGTCCTCTTGTCGAATTCTGCAGTGGTCTTATCTATAGAAGAGTTGGGAACGCCGGGTGTTGAGTTAGACAGATACACTTTAAAGTTACCTGAGAGATGCAGCATACCGAACATATAGAGGCATCCGTCGTAGTAGCGGTATCTTCCCGGTGTCATTTCAACTTCCCAGAAATCTTCGATAAAGTCCCAAGCCCTTGCATTTGTTGCCGCAAGGCTTGCTACCGCGTTACACGCAACAAGACCGGGCGAGTGATCGCCGGGATTGCTTCTGGGAGTTCCGTCCCATTCATACAGAGCTTTGTAAGTATTTACTCCCTGTGCATGGAAGAAAGTTTGCAGTCTGTCTGCATAAGTTTTTTGTTTTGCGTCTTTTGCCCACCATGCATAGTCCATTGCAATATTCTTTATTGTACGGAATGCGTCATAACCAAAATAATTTTGATTACCTGTGGGTACTCCTTCAAAGGTTGTATAGTCGCCGTTAAGACCTGAAGTTGGATGTATCGCCTTATCAAAGAAGTTGCGGCTTGTTGTCACTACATTTTCGTAGAATGTAATGTCTGTTCTCATATCCGCAACGCTTGACCAAACACCGTGCAAGTTGCCGGCATCTGCATCTAATTTCATTTCATGTACCCAAACCTCATAGAATGACGGCAGGTGATATGAAGGATCTGTAAATGTTCCTGCGTTTCCTTGCGGCTGGAATACCGGCATATATAAACCCGGTGCTGTTGTTCTAATCATAGAAGGTTCGCCGTGGTTATCGCCTTTTGCCGTGTCGCGGTGGATCATATCGTATATCAACTGCATTGCATGCTGTCTGTAATTCATTACGCCTGTCCCGCTTCCCCACCTTGCATGTGCGAATAACAGAGCTGTTACAAAGTAGAACTCTCCGTCGGGAGCAGGTCCTACGTCAATTTTGGTATACGGGGCTGTCGGATTTACCTGCCATGCAAAATAACCTCTTGAGTTCTTGCCTACGTTCGTCGCGTTGTACATATAGGCTTTTGCCCATCTCCACAATCTGTCGAACTTAGCTTGATCGTTCATTTGAACAGCCATCATCATACCGTAAGACTGACCTTCAGAGCGGACATCTGATTTATCATTTTGACCGTTATAGTCAAGGATATAAGCTCCGGTGCCGCCCATTTCTGTTGTCGAAGCCACTTCGTAGTAAATTCTGTATTTTTCTGTAGTTTTTTTCTGACCGCCGACTTCAACTTCGACCGTCTCATTGTCTTCAAACAATCTGTTCCATGTTTTGTTAACCTTTGCTGTGATATCTGATGCTGACCATAAACCGCGTTCCAAGAATATGTTACGGTAAGTGCCTGAGGAAACAGCACCCACTGAAGGCGGCTGTGTCCATGCAGGAGGCGGCGGAGGCGGTACGAAGTCCGGTTTAAGCTGGAAGTCGATATCGTCAATTATGATAGTTGCCGCGCTATTGCTGACATTTAAGCCTACTGCAATGAATGCAGGGCCTTTTAAGTTGCCTGCCCAAGTGTCATTTGTAGTATGAGCAATATTATCAAGTTCAAACGCAGTCCATGTATTAAAGTACGGTGATTCTCCAAAATTAAGCGTTGCAGATTTTGCAATTCTTCTTGGAACCATGCTATGCGTAGCGTCCGCTTCATTTCCGAAACCATAACTTGTAAAATCACTCTTGCTTCCTGCAGCATAAATCTGTAAAGATTTTCCGTTCAAGGCGGTTGTACCGCTGCTCGGTTTAACCCTTATAGTAATCTTATTGTAGTTGTGCAGCGGGTAATCCAACTGTATCGGGATAATAGCTGCTTGATTGTAATTGCTTGTTGAAATCTGCAGCGCTCTTGTGGAGGTATTAGTTGAATCTTGTACGATTGTCATAGTCGCAGTTCCGTTACCTGCCGTTGATGTAATGTCAGACGGAGTGCCTGTGCTGTAACTCTGGAAGTCAATCTTCTTAAAGTAAGTTATACCCGATGCCGCTGTGTAGATTGTAACAGTCAGAGTTTGAGCTGTACCTGAGTTGAAGTTAAATGTAAATGTATGAGTTCCGTCTGCAAGAAGAGCAAGATATTCTTTTCTTATTGTATAAATGTTTCCGCTGACTGAATAAGCATTTGCTCCGGTTGTTATATTGGCAGTTCCTGTACCTGACGCAAGCGTTGTTGTCCCTCTTTGAATATTGACAAGTGTATTGCCGTTGAGCGTAACTTCTACCGGTCTGTCAGTCGGGACTGTCTTGTTAAAGTTTGCAGTTGAAGGGCTTATGGAAGAGTTCACAATAGGCGGTACAAAGTCTGACTTTAAGATAAAGTCTATATCGTCAAGATAGTATTCCAAAGTTGTTTGGTTATGAATACCGATTGCAAGGTATACAGTTCCTTTTAATGTTGCTATTGAAGTTCCCGGATTAGTAATTGGAATTTCATAGTTGCTCCATGCAGTTGTAGATGTAGCTACATCTGCTGATGTTCCTACTAGGTATGCTGCAAATTGATTTGAATCAGATGCAGGATTACCGAAACCGTAGCGAACGAATCTTGATGCGGCATCTGCTGCGTATAACATTACTTGCTTCTCGGTAAACGTACCGCTTGCAGCGCGGAATCTAAAGGTTACTTTCGAGTAGTTTTGTAATTCATAAGGCAGATTTACAGGAATTACCGCCGCTTGATTCCATCCCTGATTATTTCCCTGCGTAATTGTAATTCGCAGTGATTTTTGAGCGGAATTAGCCGGGTCTGCTTTGACGACTACAGTAGGAGCATTATTACCTTGTGTATATTCATAAGTCTTATCAAGCGCATCCGCTTCAAAATCTATTTTAGTAAACGGTATTGCGTTAGAAGAAGTTGTGCTATCTGTTTTAATAACCGCACTTGCGCGGGCTGTTCCTGTATTGTAATTGTCACTGCTCTTTGAACGCGCCCAGACATAGTAATTTGTATCTGCACTTAATCCGCTTAAGGTTGTCGTGTCCTGCCATCCTGATGTTGGACCTGTACCTGTACCTGTAGTCGAGCTTGCATATTCAATGGTCTGACCTGTCGCGGTTGTTAAGGTTGCCGCATTAACTGTAATGCTCGTTGATGTTTTTGTATTCACTGTCGCAACAGCGTTAATAGCCGAACCGTTTGCTTTTGTAATTGTACCTGAAACCGATCCGTCAACAGGTTTTGTATAATTGCCGGCATCTGTTCCTGTTAAACTGTAAATAATTGTAATAGTTGCAGCGTTTGCAACATTCGCATCATTGTAAACTGCGCTTGTTAAAGCGGCAGTAACTGTATCGCCTGTTTCAACTCCGCTTAACGTACCGATAGCAATAACTGAAGATGCGTCAGTTGATCCGTTATAAACTTTCGGTCCTGAATAAACAGGATTACTGATAGTTAATTGTTTTGCAGTAATGTTGGCAGTAACATTCGCAGGCTGTGCGGAAAGATTATATCTGTCTGCTCTTGTTCCGCTCAATGAATAACCTGTAAAGGTGACAGCTTTACTATTACCGACATTTTTATTATTGAATGATGCAGTACCTGCGGCAACACTAACATAGGAACTATCGCCTGAAACTAAGCCGCTGATTGCAGCAGTTCCCGTTATAGTTGCAGTTGCATTACCGTTATATGTTTTGTTTGATGCGCTTAAGCCCGTTATTGTAACGTCTTTCTTATTAACAGTAAGGGTATAACTCGCTGTTGCCTCAGCATAAGTGCCGTCTGAGGCTTTAGTCGCTGTAATTACGGTTGTTCCCGGAATAAGAATGGTTACAGCTCCGGTTGTGTTGTTTACAGTTGCAACAGTTGCAGTACCGCTTGCATATGTGATCGCTCCGTTTCCGTTGCCTGCATTTGTGATTGCTTTGGTATAACTTGCATCACCGTAGGTTCTGGTTTCGTTACTGGTATTGGCAAACGCGATTGTATTAGCTGTAAGGTTAACATGACTGAATGTTCCGTTAATTGTGATAATGCCGCTTGAAGCGTCTGCTGCCGCTAACGTAAATGTCCTTGTCCCTGTTCCGGCTGCGTTAACAGTTTCAATACCTGCCGCAACACCGCTGAATTGCAGGCGGTTATTGCCGTTTGTATTTGCGACTGTGTAATTAAGAGTGATGGTGTCACCCGGAAAACCAAACTCCGGGTTTACCGTTAGAGCGTCTGTTCCCGTATTGCCTGTTCTTGTAACGGCAACATTGTAAGGAACTTTTTCGCCTGTTGCAGTAATTGAACCTTCGGCAGCTTCGTGGGTAATTACAGTAGAAATTACTTTACCTGCGTTGGCTCCCGCAATTGTATAGGTTGCACTGCCGCTACCGATATTATCATTGTCCGCTTTCCATTGGTATTTAAAACCGGATTGAATTGCTGCAACTGTAGGATCAGCACCAAGACCTGTTATTTCAGATGTAACAGGCGTTAGTACCTGCCCTATCTTCGGAAAAACTTTAATTCCGTATACATAGAAAGCTGTAGTAGTACTGCCGGAAGTATATACCGATAAAGTTCCTGCAGCTCCTGTGTAAATATAATCAAAATATGCAGCGGTATTTGAAAAAGTCTTACTGTCAATTACAGTTGTACCGCTTGATAAAGCTAAAGTTGTGGTTCCTGTAGCACTTCTATTACCGTATACCCTTATTATACTCGGACCTGTAACGCTAAATTGAATTGCCCTCGATGTATTGCTTCCTGCTTGGGAAAGCTGCACCCTTCGTGTAAATGAAACACCGTCTATAGATGCGGTTCCGGCAGCGCTTGTCATATTTGCAGTTGAGCTTGCTACAAATGTTACTCCGCCTAATGTTGTATTAGCTGTCATTGTTGCAGGTATAGCCGCACCGAAAGGATCAACAGAGAAATTATAGAATATCGAATGATTTAACTTTGATATTCCGCCGAGTATTCTTGCAGTTGCCGTATATTCCGATGTTGTAAAAGTATGCTCTGCTTTAGTTTCCTGTCCCGAATAAATATTTACAATTTCATTCCATACAGCTGTTCCGCTTGTGTTTGCCGCAGTTACAGTTAACCAATAGAAACCCGGTGCATATTCGCGTGTACCTGTGCGGTTTGCAGTTGCTGCAATATTAATCAGGTTTCCGGTTGCATTAGGGTTTGAAAGGTAATCATCAAAAGGAATCATGTTAATCGAAGCAGATGTAACAGTCCCCGATATTGTTATATTATAAGCTAATACACCGGGCGCTGTTATATCTTTAAAAATACCTGTTTCCATAGTGATATTACATGATGCGCCTGAAGCTGAAACTTCTATTGAAGAAGACCCGCGCGCAGCTGCATAATCTTTACCGTTTAAAACAGTATAACCTATTGCTGATACAGTCCATGTTCCTGCGGCAAGTGTTGTAGTGAATGTATTATTTACCGCAGGATTATCAATGGACCCGGTTTTCGTTTCGCCGGGACCTGTAAATGTTAAGTCAATACGGCTTAACTTAGCTGTTGTCATATCGACAGGCTTTAAAGCACGCCCCTCAAGTGAACCTATTGTAATGATTACATTACCTTTCTCGCCGTCAATCAAGTCCATCATAAAAGGGCTATCAAGACATGCGCATAATAAAACCGCAGTGAAAAGACACAGGCTGATAAACGCAGAATGCAATCGGCAATTCTTTTTCATATAAAACTCCCTTAGTTATTAACTGTAAAGTTAATAGTCTGAGAATATGGTGTGTCATTACCTGATTGATAAACGACAACCAAAATTTGGTGCTGACCCGGTGTAAAGTTGACACCTTTTATTGTTAAGCTATTTCCTGATGCACTCTGCCTTACACCGTTTACAAACCAGATGTAAGTAGCATAAGAGCCGGAAACCGTTATAGTGCGTTCATCGGCAGCATTAAGGGCAGCGATAGTATTGTTTGTAAAGCTGACTTCATGCCCCGTAACATTATCTGTGACAGTTATATTAATCCCTGTTGATACCGGTGTTGTAGTACTTGCTGTGCTTGCAAGCGCGGTACCTGCCGCAAAGTTCTGGCTTTCCTTTGACCTTGCCCAAACATAATATGTTGTTCCCTGATTTACACCTGCGGTAAAGGTTAATCCATCCTGCCATCCTGTTGTCGGAGCAGTTGAGTTCGATGTTGATATCGCATAGTCAATTGTTTGCTGTGACGTTGTACTGCTTAAGGTTGCAGCTGTTCCTACAGTTACTGAGTTAGAAGTACTTGAAAGATTACTTGCTCTTGCATTGATTGCTGTACCTGCCGCTTTGTTAATTACACCGTTAGTTGCAACATAATCAACCGGTTTAATGTAGTTGCCTGCATCTGCACCTGCAATTGTGTAAACAATTGTTATTGTCTTGCCTGATCCGGCATTTGCATTATCATATGTCCCTGCAACCGTTCTTGTTACTGTATCCCCAGAGATTACTCCTGTTAAAGTGCCTCCTGTAACAGTCCCTGTAAGTGCAGTTGTACCATTGGTAGGACTTGTTCCAGAGTATGTTTTTGTTGCCGTATATGTCGGAGTACCTGCTGTTAATTGAATTGCCGTAATATTTGCTGTAACGCTTGCAGGTTGGGAAGAAAGGTTATATCTGTCAGCTCTTGTTCCGCTCAATGAGTATCCTGCAAAGGTTACTGCTTTGCCTGTACCAACATTTTTATTATTAAATGATGCTGTGCCTGCAGTAACACTTACATAGGTGCTATCACCTGTAACTAAGCCGTTGATTGCGGCAGTTCCTGTTACGGCTGCATTTGTATTAGCATCGTATGGTTTATTTGACGCGCTTAAACCTGTGATTGTAACGTCTTTCTTATTTACAGTGAGGGTATAAGATGCGGTTGCCTGTGCATAAATGCCGTCTGACGCTTTAGCCGCTGTAATTACAGTTGTTCCCGGAACAAGAATTGTTACTGCTCCTGTTGTGCTGTTCACGGTTGCAGTTGCCGGAGTGCCGCTTGAATAAGTTATTGCGCCTGAACCTGCGCCTGTATTTGTAATTGCTTTCGTAAATGCTGCATCGCCGTAGGTTCTGGTTTCATTACTGGTATTTGCAAATGCAATAGTGTCAGTTAAAAGTGCGGCATGGCTGAATGTACCTGTAATTGTAATAACACCTGTTGCTACATTTGCATCTGCTGCTGCAATAGTGTAAGTTCTAGTCCCTGTTCCTGCCGTTGTTACCTGTTGAATGTTAGCCGCAACACCGCTGAATGTAAGGCTGCCGTTAGGTCTTCCTGCAATAACAGCAAGTGTATAGTCAAGATTGATACCTGTACCGACAGTTCCATAAGCATTTCCGCTTATAGTAAGAGCGTCAGTTGATTCATTGCCGGTTAACGCAACTGCAATATTGTAAGGCACTGTGCTTCCGGTCGCTGTGATAGTGCCGCTTGCAACAGAGTGGGTTACAAGGCATGTAATTTGTTTTCCTGCATCGCTTCCTGCAATCACATAAGTTGAGTTATTCGCGCCTGCAATGTTTGCACCGCCCGCTCTCCATTGATAATTAAATATTTGGTCAGCGCCTGTCACACTTGCCGTAACAGAGGTAAGTGTCTGCCCTATCCTGTATGTCCCTGTAATTGAAGATGTTCCGCCGAGTGTTCTTCCGGCAGCTCTAAAATCATCTGCTATAAAAGTTTTTGATGCAGAAGTTTCTCTTCCCGAATAAATGTGTACAACCTCTGACCATGCAGCAACAGTACTGCCTGTGCTTCTGTTTGCAGTAACAGCTACATAATAATAACCGGGAGCGATATCATAATTTCCTGTCGATGTAGAACCTGCGGTTGTTGTAAGGTTATTGGATCGTCCGCCTGCTGAAGTTAACTCAGTTCCCGATATTGAAGGATTTGTTAAATATGTATTAAAAGGAATAAGTCTTATATTGCTGGTTGAAAGAAGCGCATAACCTGAAGGAAGTGTAACACTGTATTTGAATACACCGTTTTTCCCTTCATAGATACCGGTTTTTAATTGAACGCTTCCTGTTGCACCTGCGTCTATAACATTAACAGTAGAAGTTCCGTTTGCAGCCTCATATTCTGTACTGTTAATTAATGTAAAACCTTTTGCGCTTATACTCCATTCGCCGACCGCGAGAGTTGTTGAAACAGAAGCACCCTCTGCGGGATTATTAATTGTTTCGGTTACAGTTGTTTGTCCTGCTCTTGTAAATGTAACTGTAATCTTACTAAAAGAGGATAAGTTAATATCAGAGGGACGCAGTGTACGTTCAGAACCTGTTCCTATAGTAATAACTACATTGCCTTCTGTATTTCCTGTTTTAAGATGGTCTTCTTCACAATTGAATAAGAAGCATGTAAAAATACCTAATAAAACTAATGTAACTGCCGATGCTATTTTAATTTTCTTTTTCATGGTTATCCTCCTAATTATTAACCGTAAAATTTATTTCTTTTGAATACGGAACATCACTTCCTGATTGATATACAACAACCAATATCTGATGCTGACCTTGAGTAAAATCAATACCTTTTATTATTAAGCTGTTCCCTGCTGCATTTTGTTTAACACCGTCAACAAACCAGTTGTAAGCAGCATAAGAGCCGGAAACTGTTATGGTGCGGCTGTCGGCAGCATTAAGGGCTGCGATAGTACCGTTTGTAAAGCTGACTTCATGCCCCGTAACATTATCTGTAACAGTTATATTAATCCCCGCCGGCGGATTCGCTGTTGTAGTTGATGTTGCGCTTGTGCGTGCAGTACCTGCCGCAAAGTTTGCACTTTCCTTTGACCTTGCCCAGACATAGTAGGTTGTATTCGGATTTACGCCTGTGGTAAAGATCAATCCATCCTGCCATCCTGATGTCGGAACAACTGTATTTGATACAGCAAGTGCATATTCAACAGATTGCTGTGATGTTGTGCTGCTTAAGGCTGCTGCAGTGCCTACAGTTACAGAATTATATGTACTTGTAAGATTTCTTGCCGCTGTAGCTGCGCCTACAGTTGTACCTGTTGCTTTGTTAATGACACCGTTAGTTGCAACATAATTAACCGGTTTAATGTAGTTGCCTGCATCTGCACCTGCAATTGTATAAACAATTGTTATTGTTTTGCCTGTACCGGCATTTGCATTATCATATGTCCCTGCAGCCGTTCTTGTTACTGTATCCCCAGAGATTACTCCTGTTAAAGTGCCCCCTGTAACAGTCCCTGTAAGCGCAGTTGTACCATTGGTCGGACTAGCTCCGTCGTATGTTTTTGCAGCCGTATATGTTGGAGTGCCTGCCGTTAATTGAATTGCCGTAATATTTGCTGTAACGCTTGCAGGCTGGGAAGAAAGGTTATAGTTACCGGCATGGGTTCCGCTAAGTGAGTAACCTGTAAATGTTACTGTCTTGCCATTGCCGGCAGTTTTATCTGCAAACAAAGCAGTACCGGGAAGGATTGTTACAGTGTCACTGTTTATTATTCCGGTTATTGTTCCGCCTGTTACAGTTGCAGTTGTATTGCCGTTGTACGGTTTGTTCTGTGCAGTTAAACCGGTTATAGTTACGCCTTTTTTCGCTACATCAAGTGTATAATGCGCTGTTGCTTCTTCATATGTGATGTCACCGTCTTTGGTTGCAGTAATTGTTGCAGTTCCTGCTTTTAATATGGTTACTAAGCCTGCATCTGTTACTGTAGCAACAGTTGTATCACTGCTGGAGTATGTGATTGGTCTTGAACCTATACCTGTGTTTGTTAGAGTTTTTGTAAAAGGAATATCACCGTAAGTTTTATGTTCGGTGCTGCCTGTAAAAGCTATTGTATCTGTATTTTTAGCTGTATGGATGAATGTACCTGTTATCGTGATAATACCGGTTGTTGCATCTGCGGCATTAATGGTATATGTTCTTGTTCCGCTTCCTGCAGTGTTTACCGCAGTTATCGTATTCGGAGTAAATGAAAGAAGATTATTTGCCGCAGTATTTGCAAGCGTATAATTAAGAGTAATATTACCGCTAACCGCATGATCGGTGTTTACAGTAAGAGCATCACCTGCTGCATCACCTGTTTTTTCAATTTTAATTTCGTAAGGAATACTTCCTGTTGCCGGTGTTGTAACAGTACCTGCAACTATTCCGTGTGTTATTACACAGGAAATTTGTTTTGTTACATCTGCCGCTTTAATTGTATAAGTTGATCCTGTGCCCAGTATTTCTGCGCCCGCTCTCCATTGATAGGTAAAATTTTTATTAATACCTGTTCCTGTTATTCCTTCCGTTTCTGCTTTAAGCGTCTGCCCTATCCTGTTTATGCCCGATATAGAAGCAGTGCCGCCCAATGTAAATTTATCCGCACTGGCAAAATCACCGGCGAATAATTCATGATCTACTAATGTTTCCCTTCCAGAAGATATGTATGCAATTTCAGACCAAGCAGCGTGTCTGTTTTGATTATTCTGTGTCGCTTTTAACAATAAATAATAAGTGCCGGGATCTAATTCTTTAGAAAAATGATGGCTTCCTGACGAATGAGAATTGAAAATAGGATCTCCGACAGCGGCAGGATTATTAATAAACATATGGAAAGGAATCAAATAAAGTGAAAATGAATATGAGCCGTTTGGAATTTTAATATTACAGCTTAATACACCTTTTTTACCGTCAAAATTGCCGAAAACTAAAGGTATATTACAAGTTACAACTGTTTCTTTTGATACATTAAAAGTTGTATATCCTATAGCGGCTTCAAATTCTTTATCATGAGATCTATTTCCGTGATCATTTCCATGTTCATCATAAAGATGGATATTTACATATCCTGTCGCTTTAATAGTCCACTCTCCGGCAGAAAGTTTTATAGAGACATCCTTATATGATGTAATTGTAATATCATCCATATGCTCGCTGCCTTCAAAGGATAAAATAATTTTGCTGAATTTATCCAAAGAAACAGTTCCGGGATATAAGGTTCGCTCAGAACCCGAAGACTCCGTTTGTGCTGTAAAATTAATTATTACATTCTTTTCTGTATCTTGCAGATTCAAAGGAGCGTCAAAACAACTGATCAGAAGGAATGGAATAATTAACATAAAAAATACGTTGTTTTTTTTCATTTTATACCTCCTATTTAATTTCAAAGTAAATGAAATCCGAATAATAATTTTCGTTTTTATATATCACTACAATTAGCTGATGTTTTCCGACAGAAAACGCAAGACTGTTTAATATGAGTATTTTTCCTGTTCCGATTTTTTCACTGCCGACAAACCAATTACAATCAATATCGCTAACCATCGGATCGGTAATTTCAAAGGTAAGAGTGCCGCCTAAAGCAATATCCTTTGGATCACTATTGCTTCCGCTTCCGCTGCCTTCGCTGCCTCCGATAGTGACAGATTCTTGCGTAATGCTGTCGGTAATTTCAATTTCTACCCCTGCTGACGGATTAAGTGTTTGCATTTGTAAACTGACACTCGCTATACCTGTTAAATAATTTTCGTTCCCCATTGATCTTGCCCAGATATAATAGAAAGTTCCGGCTGTCAGGTTCTCAAATGTTAAGCCTGTCTGCCATCCTGCTGCCGGAGCTGAACTGTTAGTTGAAGATATTACGTATTCTATTGTTTGCCCTGTCGATTCTGATAAACCCGCTGCATTTATAGTAATTGTTGTTTGTTCCCTTCTGTTTATATTTAATGTAGGCAAATCATTAATCACCGCACCTTGAGCTTTTAAAACAGTAAGTGTATAACTTGCAGCCGTTTCCGCGTAATTATCATCTTCCGCTTTTGTCGCGGTAATTTCTGTTATCCCTGCTTTTTTTATGGTTACTTCACCGGTATTAGTAACGGTTGCAACATCTGTGTTGCTGCTTGAATAGGTAATTTCTCCATCTCCGTAACCTTCGTTTGTAATCGCTTTGGTATACGATGTTACAACACCATAAACTACTTCTTCGTTTTTTGTATCCGCAAAATTAATTTTATTAGGTGTTTTATCAACATGCTCGAATTTTGCCGTAATTGTAATTAAACCTTCGTTATCTGCATCTGAAGCTTTGACTGTGTATGTTCTTACTTTATTATTTCCCGCTTCATTCACAGATAACGGAGGCTCTTCAACTCCGCCGAAAGTGATAATGTTATGAATTTTATGATTAGCAACATTACATGTAAGAGTTATAACCGATCCCGCTGTCCCAAAATCAGGATTTAAAGTTACAGAATCACCTGTAACATTGCCTTGAATCGTAACGGTAATATTATAAGGTACTGTTTCACCTGTTGCGGTTATGCTTCCTTCTGCTTCGGCATGAGTAATAACACAGGTAATTAGTTTGCCTGCATCAGATCCTTTTATTTTATAGGTTGAACCTGCCGCACTTTGTAGATCAGAACCGCCTGCTTTCCATTGGTAAATAAAATCTTTGTTATCACCTGTCCCTGTTATTCCTGTTGTAACAACTGTAAGCGTACCGCCTATCCTGTTTGTACCTGAGATAGAAGCGGAACCGCCAAGCGTTTCTGTACCTTCCCCTCCCGGCGTTAATCCTTTTATCTTTTTTTCCGGTAAAAAAGGATTAACAGGATTCATGCAAGATAAAGATATTAAAGTAATCAAAACAATTATGATAACACCGATTCTTTTTATTATTTTCATAGTTCCCCCTCATCATTGTATTTTTCAGGTATCGGTGCATTGTTTCCTTTATTTTTACTTAATTGCAAACTTACCCCTCCTACCATTCCGACACCAAAGGCAAAAGGATAACCCAAACGTCCGTACGGCTCAAGATAAAATTTCCCAAGCAAAAAACGGTAACCGCCTCTTAATCCGCCTGCAAATAAAGGGGTTGTATTACCCTCTTCCATAAAAAGATAAGCTCCTAAGTCCGCCTGCACAAAAAAACCGCTGTAACCTTGTCCAACAAAGTACCAGCGGAAAATACCGGCAATTTCTACAACGCTAAAACCAAAAAAATTATTACTGTAAACTGCGGTGGTTCCGATTGACATATTTTTTGACGGAACAGGCAGATTAAAACCGGCGATAAAAGAAAACGCGCCTGCAAACATTTCCCGTGAATTCATATTCCATTCCATTCCGCCGCCTAATGAAAGTTCATTTTCCCCCAAATCCTGCGCCGTTAAAGCAACAGGTACAAAAAAACTATATGCTAACAGAGTGAGTGCGATCACACTTAAAAAAAACGAGTTTTTCATAATTTCCTCCCAAAAACAAATATTTTACCCAAATTTCGCTTTTTTACGAAAAATTGGGGTGTATAAAGAGAAATTTAACTGTTTGATACCGGGAAAATACTGATTTTTTAAAAAACTTAAATCTATTTGATAATCGGGGGGGGGGGGGGGGGGGGGGTAGGACATTATTGTGGTATATGTTCGACGAGAATGGATTTTAATATTTTCCATATGCTCCTCCGTCAAAATAGATACACAAAAATGCTTTGATTTAATAGGTCTGACTTTCAGTTAAAGACTGAAGTTTATGTAGTAATTGTAACTTAAAAAAAAATAAAAATCTTGTCAAGCTAAATTTACATTTTTTTTATCTTTTTTTCAAATTTATTTCTAGTAAAATTGATTAAAGATGAGCAGTTTTACCGTTTTTATGAAGATTTGTTCTAGACATCTTTGGGACGAGTGTCATTTACCCGGACTGCTTTTCCTTCCGATACCGGAAGAGTGCCTTTTTCGTGCAGTTCTACTTTCGGGTTTATGGATATTGATGCCTGTAATGTTTCTCTTATTCTTTCTTTAATTGCGTTTAACGAACGGGAGTCGTCCATAAAGATACCTTCGCTAACTTCTGTTTTTACAATTAACTTATCTAAAGCGCCGTCTTTTTCTACGACTATAAGATAATTATTGCCTACTTCTTTCATACCCATTATCACTTCTTCGATTTGGCTTGGGAAAACATTGACGCCGTTTATAATGAGCATATCATCGCTTCTGCCTGTTATGCGTTTTAAGCGGCGGTGTGTTCTGCCGCATGCACATTGCTCGGTGTAAAAAGAAGTAAGATCGCGCGTTCTGTAGCGAAGGATAGGGGTTGCTTCGCGGCAAAGAATTGTAAGAACAAGCTCCCCTGTTTCTCCGTTTTTAACAGGCAACAGCGTGTCGGGATTTACTATCTCTGCAATATAGCCGTCTTCCCAAATGTGAAGCCCGTCTTTGCACTGACATTCAAAAGCGACACCGGGACCGTTCATTTCTGAAAGCCCGTATGAATTGTAAACATCAACTTTTAGCAGAGCTTCAATGCGCTTCCTTGTGTCTTCCGAATACGGCTCTGCTCCTGCAAAGGCGCGTTTTAAATGCAAACTTTCGCGGGCAATGCCTGCCTCTTTCATTTTTGTTTCAAGGTGAAGAAGAAAACTCGGCGTTGCGTGTAACACTGTAGTGCCGTAATCCTGCATCATTTTAAACTGACGGCTTGTGTTTCCCGCTCCTGCAGGAATTACAAGCATTCCCACTTCTTCTCCTCCCTGATGAAAACCCAACCCCCCTGTAAAAAGACCGTAGGTTATCATATTTTGAAAAACATCTTCTTTTGTGCTGCCTGTGGCATAAATGCATCTTGCCATATAATCAGCCCAATTTTTAATATCGTCTTTATTAAAATAAATTGTTGTTGGAATGCCTGTAGTGCCGCTTGAAGCATGCAGTCTTATTACTTCTTCTTTTGGAATTGATAAAAATCCGTAGGGAAAACCGTCTCTTAGATCATCCTTTGTTGTGAATGGAATTTTATTCAGATCGTCTAAAGTTTTAATATCATCAGGGCTTTGAATGCCGGCTTTTATCAATCTTTCCTTGTAAAATGATGTCCGCAATGCATAACCGATTTCGGTTTTTAGCTTTTGCAATTGAAGAGCATTAAGATCAACCCTTGCCATTTTTTCTATTTTTTCATTCCAGTATTGAAAATTCATTTTATCCTGCTTTTACAGCTGCCTGTCCCAGATTGAAAGCTTTTACATTCGCTTCTGCGACAGATACATCTTTCTTTGAAAAAGTTTCTGTAATTGTTTTTTCTAAACTCTGCGCCTTGATGGGAAGAAAACAAGATGCCGCCCCCACCATAACTGTATTTACAGCTTTGGAAAGCCCCGCTGTTTTTGCAAGAGCTGATGTTTCCACTATTTTTGATTTTGGAAGGCTCTTAATTAAAGAATATATTCCTTCAAGCTCAGGATAATTGGAAATATTGTTAAACGGCTCAGATGCTGTAACCAACATTCCGTCCGGTTTAAGATATGACACATAACGCAAACTTTCCAAAGGTTCCATCGAAATTATTAAATCCGCACCGCCCTTAGGAACAAGGTCGCCTGGAATCACACCGTCTGCGATTCTCATATGAGCTAAAACAGCTCCTCCCCTCTGTGCCATTCCGTGCACCTCGCTCTGGCGCACTTCAAGCCCCTCACTCACCGCTGCGCGGGCAATAATGGACGCTACAGAAAGAACACCCTGCCCGCCTACTCCCGCTAAAATAACATCGTACTTCATGGATTTATTATTGCGTATTTTAAGGAAAGTTTCAAGGAACACAAAAGAAAAATAAAAAAAAGGCGCACAAAGGACATTAATTCCTTCATGCGCCTTATATTTTTGCTTAATTAATTCTGTTAGTTACGCTACTTTAAACCGCGATACTTCCCCTATCAAGACATCAATTCCCTTTCGGTTCCTGCCGCTTATTTCGTTGACATGGTGTACCGCTACATTGATCTGGTTTGCGCCGGTTGCCATTTCGCTCATACCTGACTCGATCTCCTGCGTCGCTTTTTCAAGGTTTTCGCTTTCACGGATTACTTCATTTGAATTTTGAAGCATCTCTTCCGATCTGCTGCTAACCTGGCGTGTAATATCATTTACTTTACCGACACCTTCAAGAATTTGCTTGCTGCCTATCCCCTGCTCTTCCATCGCATGAAGGATATTTTCTTCCTGCTCAGCTACGATTCTAACGCTGTCATCTATAGCGATGAACTTTGTTAAAACATTTTCTGTTGATTGAGAAATTTTCTCTATGGAATTTTTTATCTTTTTCAAAACAACGCTGATGGTCTTTGATTGTTCGCTTGAACTTTCTGCAAGTTTGCGGATTTCTGCTGCGACAACTGCAAAACCTTTTCCCGCTTCCCCTGCGTGAGCCGCTTCAATCGCAGCGTTCATCGATAAAAGATTAGTCTGACCTGCAATATTTTCCATTACAGAGTTAATTTCCAATAAACCCTCTGACTCTTTTGCAATTTCTTGTATATCTGCGGAAACCTCCTGCAAACTATTGCGCCCTACTTCTGAAGCGTCTTGTAAAATTTTTACATTATTAGCGTTATTCAAAACAGTATTTGTCACCGAATGAGTATTCGCTACCATTTCTTCAATTGCAGATGATGCTTGAGCGACATTTTTAGTTTGTTCCTGAACCAGTTTATCCAGTTTGTTGATATTGTTTACAACCTGTTCCATAGTCGCATGAGTTTGGCTGACGCTCGCACTCTGATTTATTATCCTGCCTTTGATGCTCTGGATATTTGCGGTAATCTGATTTATAGAGGCAGCGGTCTCATTCATATTGCTTGCAAGGTCTGTTCCGACATTGGACAAAGTTTTTGACTCGTCTTTAATAGATAAGACAAGGTTTTTTATTTTATCCAAAGTGTTATTGAAATATTTTGCCAAGTCGCCGATCTCATCTGTTGATTTTGTTGATATACATCGGGTTAAATCCCCCTCACCTTCGGATATATCCTTGAGAGTATTTGCTACAACAACCAATGGTTTGGTAACAAAATGCAATATAAAATAAGTTATAACAGCTCCGATAATAACAGCGAGGACTGCTAAAATGACGGTAAATCTTGTAATGTTGTAAACAGGTTCCAATATATGTGTTTCGGATGCGCCTATCAGTATCGACCATGTTTGATCTGAATTACCTATAGGGAATGAATGCATTGACATAATTATATTTGTGTCAAGCGACGGATCATAAGATTTACCGGAAAATTTTTCCCCTCTTTGAATCGCGTTAAACGCAGCAAGTTTTGAATCTCCGTATTCAACATCGACATCATACATATTTTTGCCTATTCTTTCAGGGAGGAAATGCCCAAGAATATCCCCGTTGCCTGAATACATTACCATTAAAGCAATGTCATCGTTGTCACGCATGGTTTGTATCAGCGTGGGCTGAATTACCGCCATATCCAGAAGACAGCCCACAGCTCCTATTACTTCTTCAGTTTCGGGATGTATGATAGGAACTTGAATTAACACCCCAAAGCTGTCTTTGCCGTTTAACCTTTGCGGTACAGGATCATCAAATCGATCCTTTGTGGCATCAGGACCGCTCATATGAGCCATAGTATTTGCAATATCGGAGCTGGCGCGGGCAGTAATACTGTATGTTTCTCTGGTAAATGTCATGGCGTACTGACCGCCGGGACCTGAACCCACTCTGTCAATATATTGATCGTCCATACCGTCCATAGCGTTAGGTTTCCAGATTGAATAGATTGACCCCCATCTTTCGTTTTCAATCAGAGCGCCTTTTAACATACTGTCGAACTGATCACGCCTTGTTTCTATAGGAAGGCTTTCAAAATCTTCCATTATTGCGCTTAACGTCCCCAACGCCAGAAGATGCCCCTCTTCTCTTCCCTTCCAGTAATTGACTTCTCTTTCGAGCGTGCGCTCAAGATTTTCAAGGCTCAGCGCAAGGCTGATATTTGAAGCCTCCCGAATGAGCAGCGTCGCAATTCCCGTTACAATGACCGCTACAATGGCAATCACCATAAAACTCAGTTTGAATTTAAGTTTCATTTTTTCCTCCTAGTGTTTACAGCAAACACTCTTAATAATTTTTAATTTTAAATATCCATTTCAATTAATATAAAAAATGCAGAGTATTTTTAATCTGTAACTTTTTTTAACAATTGAAGCGAATATTTAATAAAACTTACTATTGTTTGGAATTTTTGTCTTACAAACAACCTTTATAATTAAAAAATACTAATTTTGAATATAATCGACAAGCTTAAAATTTAGTTAAAAAAGGGTGCAATTATAGTCTTTTATGAAGAGGATTAGATAAATTTTACGTTTTCTTCCAATTTATCTGATTTTTTGTTAACCTGTATTTTTACATACAACTATATATTCGTATAACATAGTATTAACAGTTTTTCCAGCTATATTTGTCGGTGAATTTCTGCTAGGCATAGCTTTATTGCTTAATGCACGTTCATATGTTAATATATGTTCAAATCCATTCTTTTCAAATGCTTCAGCAATAAATTGATCCGTAGGTAAAAGAACATTTTTTACTGTTCGATTTCCAACTATATATATAACGATACCATTTTTATTTATAAATTTTGAAACATTTTTTATTGAATCATTTAAATCATTATAGAATGATGATACCTCTAATGCTCTTTTTCTATCTGTTTTTTCAATTTTATATATAGATTCTGATATACAATTATCAATGAATAATTCTGAAATACTTTTACCGCCCATTAACATACCGTCTATTTTTCGAGCATTATTTATTCCTAACCATTCATTAGATAACGCTGAAAATTGACCATAAGCAACAGTTGTTCGGCTGTCTCCGTAAGGAGGACTTGTTAAAACTACATCATATCCTTTTCTTTCTTTAATAAATGATTCAGAATATATATTTATTAGAACATCACTTTTTAATTTCGGAAGATAAAATGTTTTATAACATTCAATAGCATCATTTAATTTTTTGAAATAAAAACTTACTACATCGGGATTAAAATTAAGTATTTCTTCAGGTTTCATACGATATAATTTAAATTCGTTATTTCTTGTGTATGAACATTCTCTAACCGTTTCAGAAAAAGGCACAAGAAAAATATTTTTAATTCTCTCATCTTCAAATTCATCTATACAATATTTAATAATTGATAAGTTTTTTATAACATTTTCCGAAAACCAGAAATAAATATTTGTAATCTCCGGTATATCTATTTTATTAATTAGTTTTTCATTTTTCATTATTTCGAACACATTATTTCTGAGTAATATATATGAATTTTCAATTTCTTTTAATTTTAATTTTGTAAATTTTGCTTTTGAAATAAGAACTGCTAATGGATTTAAATCAAAACCGGTCATTTTTTTTATACCGCATTCTAACCCGCATATAAAACTAGTCCCTGAGCCGCAATATGGATCAAGCATACTCCCAGAAGATATATTAAACTCTTTTAATATATCAATTCCAATCTGCGGTATCATTGATGCAGGATAACGATGTAAATTCGGGTATATAGAAGAGTATGATTGACCGGTATAATCATATTTAGTATTTCGAATAACATTATATTTATTCATATATCTAAAACCAACCTAAATAATTGCGGTAAACGTCCTTCATATGTTCTAAAACCAGTCCCATGATTCCTTGCCATTGTTCCATTATCGTGCAGACGTAAATCTACTAATATATTCTCAGATTTAAATTGATTGCATAATAAATCCGGTGTAGTATCTTTCATAAGCTGCGCTCTTTGATAGTGAAAATATTCTTTACCATCACGTAATTCGGTAAATGCAGTTACAAATATTAATGAAGGAATTTTTTTTACAAATCTTTCTGTTAATTTTTCTAAAACCCATTCAACAACAACTGTTCCTGAGATATGTCTGACTGCAATAGTTTCTTTTTGAACATCAAGAAATAATCCTGCACTATTTGGTTTCAATGACATTGTATAATAAAGACCTTGACGGCCATCTCTATCAAGGCTTCCATACTTTTTAACAGCTTCTAATGGGGACATCTTCCAAGCTTTATTGTTAAAAGTAAACAGAGTTATTAAATTTGTACTGTTTACTCTATGAGCTTTTAATTCTGCACCTTCTATATCAGAAAAAGCATCATTGTTTTCATTAATACCTAATAAAGTCTCAAGAGTATAACCAATACCGGTAGGTCCGCTTCTTTGAGAAGGAACAAAACCCATTTCCTTTATCTTTTCAAATTTTTTAGAAAAATTTTCGATCGTAAGCTTCAGAAAACCCCTCCATTGTTCTATTAATTTTTATATCATAATAATTTTTAATTGTCAATGTTGCGTCTAAAGCTCAAGAAATATTAATTAGTGCAGATCATTCAGCTCTTTTTCTTCTTTTCTTTCTTAGGTGTTTCTGTTACAGCTTTTTTAAATATATCAGGGGGAAATAATTTTTCAAAAACATCAGAAGCGGTTTCTACAAACTCAATTTTTATGGAATTGCGGATTTCTTTATCAAGTTCATTCCAATGCTCTTCGTTGCCTTTGGGAAGCAGAACTTTTTCCATTCCGTTTCTGATAGAGGCTAACAGTTTTTCTTTTAAACCGCCTATGGGAAGGACGCGCCCCGTAAGGGTAAGTTCTCCTGTCATTGCGATGCATGGAAGGGGAGGCACTTTACATAGAGTTGAAAGTAATGATGATGCTAAAGTGATTCCGCCCGAAGGGCCGTCTTTTGGGATTGCACCTTCCGGGACATGAATGTGAAAATCCGATTTTGCTATGTCTTCAAAAGAAAAATTGTAAAGAGGTTCTGCGCTTCGCAGGCAAGAAAGAGCGATGCGTGCGCTTTCTTTCATTACATCGCCGAGATTCCCTGTAATTACAAGTTCTCCGCTTCCTTCGTAGCGTATTGTTTCAACCGGCATGATCGTTCCGCCGTATTCTGTCCATGCAAGACCGTAAGTTACACCGACACGCGCAGTGCTGTAAACAAGGTCTTTTTTATATTTTTTTCTTCCTAATAATTTTTCTAAGTGGGAAGGCGCTATCGTTTTTTTATAATCAGTTATGGGCTTATCCTTGCCGTAACCTTTATTTACTGCGCTGCGTGCAACGCGCCTTATGCAGCGAGCTGTCTCGCGTTCCAGATTGCGCACGCCGGATTCCATTGTCCAATAACGGATAATATCAATCAGGGTTTCATCTTTAAAAGTTACATTTGCATTTGATAAACCGTTTTCGCGTAACTCTTTGGGAACTAAAAACTGCTTTGCTATTTTTAATTTTTCATTTTCCCCGTAACCGGGCAGTTCTATTATTTCCATACGATCAAGCAAGGGATACGGAATAGAATGAAGAGAATTAGCTGTTGTTAAAAACATTACTTTAGAAAGATCGTATTGAACTTCTAAATAATGATCGACAAAAGTTGAATTTTGTTCCGGATCAAGCACTTCTAAAAGAGCCGATGCCGGATCGCCGCGAAAATCATATGAAAGTTTATCAATTTCGTCTAACAAAAAGACAGGGTTAACTGTCTGCGCTTTTCTCATGGATTGAATAATTTTACCGGGCAGCGCGCCTACATAAGTTCTTCTGTGCCCGCGAATCTCAGCCTCATCGCGTACACCGCCTAAGGAGATGCGTACAAATTCCCTCCCTAAGGCGCGCGCTACAGATTTACCAAGACTTGTCTTTCCGGTTCCCGGAGGTCCGACAAAGCAAAGAATAGGTCCTTTTATCGAATGCGGGCTTGATAAAAGATTAGGAACTATAGGTTGAATATCTTTTTTTTCATTGTTATCTGACATTGCATTTATATTTGAATCTTCGCTTACTTGCTCTTTATTCTCTGCCTCATCATTGCTCAGCAGCTGCCTAACGGCTATAAACTCAATGATACGGTCTTTGGCTTTTTGCATGCCAAAATGATCTTCGTTAAGAATTTTTTCGGCTTCCGCTAAATCACCTGAATCAACAGAAAAACTGCTCCACGGGAGGTCTGCTATCCATTCAAGATATGTGCGGATAACGCCTGCTTCAGGAGAGAAAGATTGAAGTTTTCGAAGGCGTTTTATTTCTTTTTCCGCTTTTTCTAAAACTTCGATCGGAGGATTTTTTTCTATTATGCGTTCTTCTAAAGCAACAAACTCATCTTCAACCTTGTCTTTTCCAAGCTCCCTATTAATTTCTTTTAACTGCTCATTAAGAATATATTCGCGATGGCGTTTGTCCATCTTGCTTTTAACTTTTCCGGAAATATTTTTTTGTATGCTGTATATTTGGTTTTCTCTTTCCAGTGCATCAAGAATTTCATAAAGCCTTTCTTTGGTATCGGTAAAACCTAATAATTCAATCTTTTTTTCAGGACGCAATGAAATTGCATTGCACACAAGATTGGAAAGACGTTCCGGGTTATCTGTTTTTTCTGCGGCTGATAATGTGTCGCCGCTTATTTTTCTTGAGAACTCGGCATATTGTGCAAAAGATTTTTGAACGCTCCGTATTAAACCCATATCTTCATCTGATAACGGCTCTGCTATTCCTGTTGTTTTTAAAGGCTCAACCTTTACCATAGAAAAATTATGCAAAGGAGATGATGAAATTATTTTTCCTCTGTATTCGCATTGAAAAAGCACTCTGTATGAATTATCAGGAAGACGAAGGCGGTTAATAATCCGTACAACTGTTCCCGCTTCGTATGTATTACTTGAAAGAATATTTGATTCATCGGCTTTTATACAAGAAGCAAATAAACGGTTTTCGCGCGACCTTGCTTCATTAACTGCTGCAAGATCGGAACTTGATTTAACTAAAATTGAAATTATTGTATCAGGGAAAACAACCAGCTCTCTTAAAGGAAGTAACGGAAAATTTTCTGTAGAAATTTCTTTTTCGTTTACATCAAAATCTTCAGGATAATATTTTTTCCCGAAAAATTTTGAATATAATCTGAATAAAAAATTGTTTTTTGAATTGCCGTTTTTAATGAGAATACCCCCGATATATATTTACCGCTGATAAAATAATAATTTAATGTTACGCGCTTTTTTGTACTTCCTGCTGATGATAAATTATCTGCGGAGGTTCGGATTTTTCCACCGTATCCTGCGTAATGATCACGCGCTTGTCGCCGGCAATTGAAGGAATATCAAACATGATATCGGTCATCAGCTTTTCTACTATTGCGCGCAGTCCCCTTGCGCCTGTTTTTTGTTTTATAGCTTTATCCGCAATCGCGTCAATCGCTTTTTCCGTGAACTCAAGTTTAACATCATCATAGGCAAGAGAAGCCTGATATTGACGCACAATGGCGTTGCGCGGCTCTGTTATGATGCGTTTTAAATCTTCTCTTTTTAATTCTTCAAGACCGACTGTAATAGGAAGCCTTCCTATAAATTCAGGGATCATACCGAATTGAATCAGATCATCGGGGTGAAGTGAATCGTAAAGTTCTTTTAAAGATTTTTCGCCGCTTCCTGTTTCCGCGCCGAAACCGAGAGGATGCTGAACTACACGGCGTGAGATCATTTTATCCAATCCGACAAAGGCGCCGCCGCAAATAAAAAGGATATTTGTTGTATCGATGCGGATCATCTCCTGATTGGGATGTTTTCTCCCGCCCTGAGGAGGAACAGATGCAATTGTTCCTTCGATAATTTTTAAAAGAGCCTGCTGCACCCCTTCGCCTGAAACATCGCGCGTAATGGAAACATTTTCTCCTTTGCGCGCAATTTTGTCGATCTCGTCTATATAAACAATTCCCCTTTCCGCTGCGGCGATATTTCCGCCTGCATTTTGAATCAGTTTTAATAAAATATTTTCTACGTCTTCGCCGACATAACCTGCTTCTGTAAGTGTTGTTGCATCAACTATTGCAAACGGAACTTTTAATTTTTTTGCCAAAATTTTTGCAAGAAGAGTTTTTCCCGTTCCTGTAGGACCGATTAAAAGAACATTTGATTTTTCTATTTCCACTTCGTCGTTTTTGTTTGCACCGTTACGCGAAACTGATGACGAAGGATTTGCGATTCTTTTATAATGATTATAAACTGCAACAGAAAGCGCTTTTTTCGCGTTATCCTGCCCTATTATAAAAAGATCAAGATAATTTTTTATATCACGCGGAGTGGGGATATCGCCTGAAAAATGCGCGGTTAGTTCATGTTCTTCTTCATAAAGAATTTTACGGCATACTTCTATACATTCATCGCAGATGTAAACATCATTAGGACCTGCGATAAGGCGGCGCGCCATGTCTGCGCTCTTTCCGCAAAATGAACAAACCCTTTCAAAAATTTCAGGTCCGTTGCGAAGTCTAGCCATTTTTTTCTTTTCCTGTTTTTTCTCTTTTTAATATCGAATCGACTACTCCGTAATCGACTGCATCCTGTGCAGACATATAAAAATCCCTTTCCATGTCGGATGCTATTTGTTCTGTTGTTTTCCCGGAATGAAGAGCGAAATATTCGATGATCATTTTTTTTAAGCGGATAATTTCCCTTGATTGAATACCGATATCCCTTGCTTGTCCTTGAGCGCCGCCCCAGGGCTGATGAATAAGCACACGCGAAGAGGGCAAGATCATCCGCTTGCCGGGAGTGCCTGCCGTTAAAATAAGAGCTGCCATACTTGCCGCTTGCCCTAGGCAGATGGTCTGCACATCAGACTTTAAATGCTGAATTGTGTCGTAAATGGCAAGCCCTGCTGTAACAGAGCCGCCCGGAGAATTAATATAGAGGTTAACGTCCTTTTCTGTGTCCTGCCCGTCTAAAAAAAGAAGCTGGGCTACAACAAGGTCGGCTGTAACATCGTTGATCTCCCCGTCCAAAAACACGATACGATCTTTTAACAGACGGGAAAAAATATCATAAGTACGCTCCCCCATTCCTGTTTGTTCGACTACATAAGGAACCAAACTGCTCATTTTTTCACTCATAAATTCAATCTAACCATTATCTGCCATGAAAGCCAGATAATTCTCCTTTTTCCCTTGATTTAAGCTGTTTTCAGCTAACATTACATCGATCATTTTCTTTTCTTTTATATCTTCTATAAAATAAAGCATGGACTGTTCGCTTTCATAATGTTTTTTAACTTCGTCAACTTCAACATTGTTTTCGCTTGCAACACTTTGAAACTCTTTTTCGATCTCTTCCTCTGATACTTCGATATTCTGCTCTTCCATTAAGGTTTCGATAATCAAGCGCGAATGAAGCGCTTTTTGAGCGTCGCCTCTCATTTCTTCGATTTTTTCCATGCCCATCATCTGAGAAATAACATTTGCATCGATGTTGTAGTAACGCGCGATTCTGCGCAAGCGTCCGTCAATTTCTGTTTGGATCATCGATTCCGGTATGATGACAGGGGTGTTTTCCATTATTTTAGCTAAAAGTTCGCTAAGTTTTCTGTCTTTTAAACGCGCCTGTAGATTTTTATTTAATCTTTCTTTTATGCTGTTTTTTAAATCGTCTAAGGTATTGAATTTTTCATCAACATCCTGCGCTAAATCATCGTTTAATTCAGGGAGTTGTTTTTCTTTGAGGGATAAAAGCGTAATTTTTACTTTTCTTGTCTGCCCTGTAAGCATGGGGTCAAAAAAATCATCATCAAATTTTTTTTCAAATTCCTTTGTACCGCCTTTTTTCATACCGATGACATCATCATCAAATTTAAAAACATTTTTTCCGTCCAGCGTGAACGCCATATCTTTCCGCGATATTTGAAGAGGGGTAACGCCGTCCTCATCCATTATTTGATAATCAATTGTGATAACATCGCCCTTAGCTGCCGCTTGCTCGTCATCCTTATCCATAACGACGGAATTTCGCTCGCGTATCTCGTCAAGTTCCCTGTCTAAATCTTCGTTCTCGACCTCAGCATAGGGGTATTCAACCTTAAGCCCTTTCCATTGACCTATTTTCACTTCCGGCAAAACATCGTACACAACAGAAAAACGGAGGTCTTGATCAAGATCGAGTTTTATATCTTCGTCCTCCAGTTTAGGCGTAGAATACGGAAGGGGTCTTTCGTGGCGCGGAAGTTTTTCCTCTTCACCCTCGCCGCCTAAAACCTCTTTTAATGACGCTTCGATAATGCGCCCCAAAGCATCGCCCTTTAACGCATCGCCGAATTTCCTCTCAAGTACTTCCTGAGGCACTTTTCCCTTACGAAAACCCGGTAATTGAATGCTTTTTGTGTATTCCTTCATCATATCGTTATACTGAGCGCGGACATCCTCTTTAGGAACGGTAACGCTCAAAGATACATTTGACCTTTCCAATCGTTTTATTTCTTTACTAACAGCCACAATTTTCCTCTTTTAATTATATTTTATACTTTAATTTCCAATAAAACCTTATTAATTTACATTTTTTTATTGCATACACTAGGTATATTTATATGATAAATAAATAAAAAAAACAAGTGTTCATAAGAGGATAGTAATAATAATCTTTTAAAGGTAATGACGAAAACGGCTGGCGTTATCTTGAGGCTGCCGGTGACAACTGGGTGACTGATGAGATAATCGGTATATTAAATGAGGTTTTTTAATATTTATATGACTATATTTTTAACCACAATGCAATTATAACGACCGAACTTAATTGTTTCGGCAGTAATGTTTGTTGTTAGCATACATACCCCCTTTTTATTTTATTATATTTTATGTTAATATATTACAATCAAATTATTAATCGGGCAACCTGCTGTTTTTATTTTATTTGTATTTGGAGAAAATAATGGAAAAATTTAAGAAAATCTTAAAAATTATTTACAAAGTATATTCGATCTTTTGCGTCATTCTTGTCTCATTGCTGATCATTGCGTCTTTGGTTATTATAATAAACTTTAATAAAATAACATCTTATGCTATTGAACAGGTGGTTGATAATTATAATGAAGGAATAAATGAAATGATTGCCGGTTATTTTGAATCATCGGTTACAGATAATTCAATAGAGTTTGTATCATTTAAAACTGTTCCCGGCGGCGGGCTTCAGGCTTCTTTTAATATTGATAAAAATGCAATAGCGGGCGTTGATATCGCAAATTATAAAGATAAAACCAACGAAGAACTTATTACCGAACTTGGAATTACAGCCAATGATATTCCTTCCGAGATAAAGTCGCTTCTTTTAATGACAAAACAAACGCTTGTTCTGGATTTCAATGATTTTTCTGGTAACAATGTCATTAACAGGGTAATCAAACCTGAGGATATTAAGACCTTACTTGGCAGGTAGATATAAATGAATTACAGTAAGTTTATAAATATTAACAGCATTTTTTAGATAGTTTACCTTTTCAGTAACCTGTTCAATATTAATTCCTTGATTTTTTCTTTCATAAATTATATTATCTACACCCAAAGGTAACAAATTTTATGGCGGTTAAAAACTTTATATCAATCACTTTAATTTCAATTTTCTTATGCCAGATAGTTACTGCACAGGAAGGGCGTCCTCTGCGAAGTATTATACCGGATACCCTTGTTAATTTTGAGAAACAATCATTTGTTATTCCAAATCAAAGCCATCATGCGCAAAATACACTTCTTTCTGCATATACTCTTGAACAGCCTCTGACGCAGCGTTATATCGCCCATTATACAAGCATGAGCGGTATCAATATTTTAAATTCGGTTATGGAGAGCGCGGCTCTTTATCTGCCTTTTATTAAGGAAGAAGCTGCAAAAAGAAATCTGCCGATGGAGTTAATCTATTTGCCTGTGATCGAATCGTCATTCCAAATTACGGCAAGAAGCAGATCGGGGGCAGTGGGTCTTTGGCAGTTTATGATGAATAGTATCTCGCCTTTTAATATCAGAGTGACAGACATTATTGACGAAAGGCGTGATTTTATTAAATCCACTAAAGGCGCGCTCCAAAAACTTGATGAAAACTACAGAACGCTCGGTAATTGGGAACTTGCGCTTGCAGCTTATAATTCAGGGCTTGGAGCTGTCAGCAGGACAGTACATAGAACTCAAATTCGCGATTATTGGACATTGAGCGCAGGCAGATTGTTTACAGAAGAAACGATTCATTATGTACCTAAATTTTTGGCGGCTTCCTTCGTGCTGTCACAGCCCAGAAAATACGGGATTAATGTTTGGCATAAAAAAATTGATTGGGAGGCAATCCCTTTACAAAGGCAAGTTTCCCTAGACATACTTGCCGACGAGGCCGGAATAAGCAGGGAATTACTGCGCAGATTAAACGCCGAACTTCTTCATGGGATAAGCCCTCTAGACAGCAGTTACAGGTTAAAAATTCCGTCATCTCATCTTGCTCAAATTACAGAAATCTTAGAGCGCGATGATATACGCCTTATCCGCTATCATTACCATGTTGTGCGTCACGGCGACACGCTTTGGTCAATGTCACGGCATTACGGTACTACCCTTCCCATGATAGAACAGCATAACCCGGGTGTCGGCAGCAGGTACTTAAAAATAGGGGAAACAATCATCATCCCTGCTTTTAACGATGCCCCCCCTCTACCGAGAATAGCCCCAAGGATTCCTTCTAACTTTAACGGCAGCCATGTTGTCCAAAAAGGCGAAACCTTATGGTCATTAAGCCGATTATACAATGTAGACCCCGGCGTTCTTGCCGAGGCGAACGGTATGCAAATGAACCAAATTCTTCATGAAGGAAGAACCCTAAAAGTGCCGATACTAGAGTAAGCGCTGCAAAGCTGCTAAGGGGTTTACATGATCCAAAGATTTAAGCAGATTAAACGGATTTTCACGGATTATTTTAAAAGAGATATTTTATTTTTTACTTTTATTGTTATCTCAGGCAGCGCATTTTGCCAGCAACCAGCGACAGAGATATCAGGCTCAATTGATTGGCAGACCATGCAGCTTAATGCGGAAATTTCGCTGGATTTACAATCAGCAAGACTAAGGCTTCCGTCAGGAAGGATACAAGCGGAAATCATTTTAAACGATAATTATTTAAATCTGATAAACAGCCCCCTTATAGGGCTGCAGGTAGATTCTTCTTCTTCCATAAGCGATCTTGTAACTAAAAGAGAACTTTCACCTAAAGAGATTGAAACCTTAGCGTTAAAGGCAAATTCGATAGCTCCAGCCCTTTCTGCTGATATGCGTAAAATTACAGCTTCCCACACATTATCACTTTCTAATGTTATCACTGCTCTTTTGCGCCACACACGCCCTTCGCCGATTATTAGAACGTTAAACCCAATAACAACCGCACGCTACACAGGGATTATTATTATCGCAACAGACAGCCTGCCTGTATACAGCATGAAAAGTTCAGCCCGTGCAATTCCTTGTCTTTTTCCGAAAATATGGGACACAGAAATGAATTTAATTTATGAACGCAATATGCTTGAAATAAATAATACATCAATGGTTCGCTATACATCTTCGCAGAACATTTTTCAAAATACGCCTTCCGGGCTTACACCTGAATTACAAGCGATAGTAGGAGACAGACCTTTGCGTATTTTTGCAGCAGGCGTTTTTGGAGTCAAACCGACAGACCTTATCATAGACAGAAACGATGCGTTATTAATTATTTCTTCAGAAGAAAACAAACGGCTCTTATCGCAGGGGCGTGTTGTGTTTGTATTAGATGATTCTGTTTTGCGATCTGAATTTTAATTTTTTGATTCAGAATTAGCTTTTGTCCCCGTTCTTACTCCATGCTAATAGAAAAAACTTAATAAGAGCAGGCAGTGCCGCAATTTTTTTAAATAGCGGCGCGCTTAATACATCGCCAAGTGCAAGCAAACCTTTGTAGAGTTTTTGCGAATAAGGCTGCCACCACGGCTGGCGTTTTGCACCCGGCAAAATATCGCCGATTATAACTTTTGTTTTCAGCATTTCACGAAACCCAAGTTCTCCGTGCGTTTTCCCAATCCCTGATGCTCCGTAACCTCCCCATACAGCCTGAGCAAGTCCGTGAGACATTAAATGATCGTTTATCATAACAGAACCGGCATGGATTAATGCCGCTAATTTTTTTGCTTGTTTTTTATTTCTTGTCCAAACCGAACCGTTTAATGCATATGGCGAAGCATTGGCAAGAGCGATGGCTTGCTCATCATCATTAAAAGGAAGCACTCCTATTACAGGTCCGAAAATTTCATCGTCAAAAATCGGCATTCCGGCTTTTATTCCTGTCAGTACAATAACAGGAACAAAGAGGCTCTCATCATCTAAACTGCCTGCCGCTTTTCCGTCAGGAGCTGTAAACGCCTTGCTTTGAGCTGCAATTTCCGCGCCTTTTGCAAGACACTCTTTTACTTGTTTACACACTTCTTCTTTTCCTCTTATGGAAATAAGACGGCTTAAATCACAGGAAATTTCATTACCGGGACGAAGCGCTTCAACTTTCTCTTTTATTATTTCTATAAATTTATCGTATTTATCTTTATGAACAAAAACCCTCTGAACCCCTCCGCAAGACTGTCCTGCATTTGAAAAAGCACCCCAGATAATTCCAGATACAGCGCGATTGATATCAGCGTCTTTGCATACAATGGCCGCATCAGCGCCGCCAAGTTCCAGCGTCATAGGAAGAAGCCGTTCTGCAGCTTGAGCCATAAGCTTTTTTCCTACCGCAGTTGATCCTGTAAAAAACAGCTTATCTATTCCTCCGCCGATAAAAGCTGCACCTGCTTCATTTCCTGGAATTTCAACATTGACAAAAAGCCCTTGCGGAAGATTCGCAGCTTCAAGTATTTCTGAGATTACACGCCCTGCTCCGGGAGTAAGGGTTGCCGTTTTTAAAATTACCGCGTTTCCTGCAAGGAGAGCCATTATCACTTCGGAGAAAGGTATTGAAAAAGGATAGTTCCACGGCGATATAATGCCGACAACTCCCCACGGTTCATAAGTCATTGTACTGGTCTTGAAAAACATAAGAAGATTGCCGCCGCCTAATTTATGCGGCATACACAAATGTTTTCCTTTTTTTATATAATAAGGAACAGCCATGAACGCCGGAACAAGTTCCGAAGCCAAAGCATCAACAGCTAATTTGCCGTTTTCACGCTGAATAATCTCGATGATTTCATCGCGTTTTTCGTTTAGGCTTCGCCCCACTTTTTTTATGCATTTGGCTCTTTCACTATAAGAAAACTTTGCCCATTGTTTTTGCGCCTGTCTTGCTTTTTCAATTAAAATGGAAATATCCTGCATTATTGCCCCCTTTTATACATCAATTATAATAATTGACATTTTGTCATATTGTGTCAAGAAGATCAATATCATAGTTTGAAAATATTTTTATATCTCTTTTTTACTTTTTTTTATTTTCTATTAATTTAAATTGTCTTTTTAATCAGTAACTTTCCCATAACAACTGTAATTATCTGCTGAAAAATAATACTTAATAATGCAGGCAATACTGTGGTTTCCGGAAAGAAAGTAACAGCGATTGTCATTACCGCGCTGTTGTTTCGCAAACCTCCCGCGATAATAAGTGAGGCTCTTTTTTCTTCGCCGCACTTTCCGATAAAACCGTTAAAACGTGCAAGAAGAAAACCGCTTGAAGTTAATAAAATACAAACGGCTGCAATACTCCAAACTACAGGATCGTTAAAGCGGATTATCGGCGCTATTGCCGAAGAGTTGGCTGCAATTACAAGAATAAGACATATTTTTGCAAAGGGATCAATTCCGGGACAGATTGTTTCCGGGATTTTTCCCTTGCTTGTTTCGTTTAACGTAACAGCTATTATTGTGGGTATTACAACCATAAATGAAAGTGAAATTGCAATACCGCTCATATCCATATGCACCTTTGTTCCTATAAAAAGCGAAAGAGTTGCAGGTACTACTAAAGGAGCAAGCAAAGTATCAAGTAATATTAATGTAAGACCCAATGCTTTATTGCCTTTAAAAATTGTAACCCAAATAAAACCTGAAACTGCTGTAGGTCCTGCGAATAACAAAACAAAACCTGTTATGATATCGGGATTAGAAAATATAAAGGAAGAAGAAAAAAGAGCTGCTAACGGCATTATTATATGACTTGCAATAAAGAAAAGTAAAATAGGAAAAGGGTCTCTTACAGCTTGCCCCAATTCTTTGGCTGTTAGTTTTAATGCGCCTGAAAAAGTCATAATACCGAAAAGCAGGATAACAAGAGGGCGTAACGGAAAAAAAACAGAAGGAAAACATAATCCAAGCGCTACAGCCAAAGGAGTTGTCACAGGTATTAATCGATCTAAATACCGATTAATACTTAGAAGAAAGTTATTAATTTTAATTCTCCAAAATGGTAATCTCTACCCTTCGGTTCCGGCTCATGCCTGCTTCTGTGCTGTTATCTGCAATTGGTCTGTCAGCTCCGTATCCGCGTATTACCATACGATCAGCTGTGCGTACATTTCGGGATAATAAATAATCTGCAACAGCTCTTGCCCTCGTCCAAGAAAGATTCAAAAGATACTCCCTTGAACCTGCAAGTGCTGCATGACCGCTGACTTGGATATCCCTGCTTGGATAACGCATCAGAATTCCTGCAATACGATTTAGTTTTACATGCTCTCCGGGAAGCATTCTGTCTGAATCAGCATAGAATTGTATATTTTCTAAACTGATCGATATTCCTTCTTCAACAGCTCTTACATTTACATCAGTAATATCATGGCGTTTTAATTCTTCTGTGATTTCTGCTATAATATTTTCTTTATTCATATTTTCAGATTCGATAAACTCTGCATTTGCAAGCCCGCGAAATTCGCGGGTTATTCTATCTGACATTTCAAAAGTAATGCGGAAAGTTTCTTCATAAGCGGCAGGCTGCCCCAGTGAATGATCCCAATAAACAAGCTGATTAAACTCACCGTAAATACGTGTAGGATATAAACGCCCGCGTACTGCAGGAGGACGTGATGCGATCCTGTAACTTATAGAAAAAGAAGGATAACTTTTTCCCTTCCATTCACGCTCTCCTATATATTCATAATTAGCAATAAAAGGAATTTGGTAAGGTTCCGGGATTCCAAATGCATCTCTGAAATCATGCACCTCATGTCCTTCGGCTCTCCAAGTTTCTCCCACTTTTAAATCTTTATCCGGGAAAACAGGAACGTTACGCACAACAGGCATATAATACTGAGGATCGATAGTAAGCCTGCCTAATTTATCACGCGCAAATACAGATTCATATTCCCTGCTCCATTGAAAACCTGCTACAGCAGATTGCTGTCTTAATTGCGAATCAAAAATAATACGCTCTGATGTTTGAAACACTGCCTTGTGAACACCTTTACCGTCTTGTAAATCCGTGACATCAACAGCGATACGGTTAAGTATTTCTGCTCTATGGCTTAAAACGCCATTAATATAAACTGCCTGATCAACTACAGAGAGGATTCTGTAACGCGATCCCTTCTCATGTTTAAATTCAAAAATATCACCTTGAGCCTTAACAGGGATTAACGAAAGGATTATAAAGAAACTAAATATACTAAAAAGTTTTACTTTTTTCATATTAATATTATAACACATTTTTTAATGTTAAGATACAAGAAGCTTTGCTTCTTTGAGGCTCGCTTTAAAATACTGGAAAATTTTGCCTTCTAGTGTTGGTTTCAAGTATTATAATAAATATACATCCTAGACAATCAGTTAATAATGCTGTACAATTTAACAATTAGGGATAATATTTTTCATTCCTTATTTCAAAATTCATTTTGATTACAGGAGGGTATCTTATGATTTCTAATGATTTTACTTTTTATGATAATAATCAGGAAGAAATAATACGCGGTCATATTAATGAATTTGTAGTTATTAAAGATTGCAAGGTATGCGGTTATTATAAAACAGAAATGGAAGCATTTAAATCAATGGTTGGTAATGAATTGGGTACTTTTATTGTAAAATGCTGTCAAAAACCGGGTACTGATGTGGTAGAATATTTTAATAATGCGGTATCTTTCGCATGAATTTTCAATCATTAACTTTTCATTCTATTGGGATTGCAAGAAGTATTATTATCCCGGTTTTGGTAAGTCAATCAAAAGAAATCTGTAAAGAATTTAACATAGAGACAAAAGAAGCGGACGTAATGGCATTAATTGATACAGGCGCTACCAATTCTTCAATTAGCGATAAACTTGCAAACAGTATTGGAATGAAAGCAGTTGATCAATGTAAAGTAGCTGCTGCCGGCGGCATCCATACTGCAAATGTTTTTTTGATTGATATTTCTCTTAAAAATATGATAAATTTTAATAATATTAGGTCTGCTGGATTTTTTGGAAATGACGCTTTTGATATAATCATTGGAATGGATATTTTAACACAAGGAGACTTGGCAATAACAAATCATGATCGTCAAACAGTCTTGTCTTTTAGGATTCCTCCTGATAATAAACATATTGATTTTACAATATAGTCGGCTGTTTAGCTGTCATTGGTATTAAGCAACAAGTTTAGTAAAATTAATAACAGAAACTTCAGAACTAATAGATGCTTCAAATTTATCAACTAATTTTTCCAGCTCTGCGATAACATTACCGTTGTACCATGTATTTCCGCACTCTGAACAAACAAAAGCTGGAACATTGCGAATTACAATAACACCTTGATCAATATCTTCAGTATAAGTGACTTTTTTATCTTCCATTTCAGCTTTGCAAATTCCGCATTTCATGGTTTGCTCTCCTTTCTGGTTCTACCGCCATCTTCCCATTGTTCTGTTGATGGACGATAAGCAGTAATAATATATAAATTTCCTTCACCTATTAATATAATAATTATAATATATTAGAATTTTGACAAGTCAGATAGTAACTTGCTCCTTGTTATCAACGTAATATTTTCCTCTATGGCACCAGTACGGGGGTGGCGCCGTTTTCGAACAGAAAGAGACCTCTTGATGTAAGGTTAATAATTTGCGCGGCGTTGTTTATTGTGATTTCGCCGGTTTCGGGGCTCCGGAATTTGTTGTCTTGTTTAAATCTGAAAGTACCTGATTCATCTGATCCTTGCGGCGAAGTAGTAAGCCATATAACTGGTGTTTGTCCTCCTGAAAAATTAATAGTGCATCCTTCTATAAGAATTTCGTCAGCTTTCATATAAGGTCCGCTCCGCTGTCCTCCATATAGAGCCATTATGCCGGCGGAGCCTGAACCTAAATTAAAAGTACAATTTTTAAGCGTTAGGTTTCCTGCGTTGCTGCCGGTAGAACCGCCTCCGCCTGAGCTGGCAGGATATGTTGACCAGCGATTAAAGAGAAAATTTTTTCCTGTTTTAGCGCTCCTTAGATTGGTAAATGTACAATTTTCAAAAACACCTGTATTGTTAAAAAATCCCGTTTCACGACTGGAAGACGGAGCTTCTTGCCTAGAATAATTACTGTCATAAATAAACGTACAACGGCGAATAATAGTTGATTCTGATTGACTAAGAATTCTATTAGAATTACGTTCAGTTACATTTATAAAATGTGAATCTTCAATAATCATATTACTAATAAAATAAATACCTCCATTGATATCGGCAGTAGCATTTTCGATAGTTAGTCCGGAAATTGTTGCATTCGCATTACTAGCTAGTAAAATCGCGCCGCCGTTTGCAGCAGCATATACATTTCTAATAACTGATGGTGAACCGCTAATATTTAAATTTTGAAAACTATATATTCCTCCGCCGTAACCATAATTTTCCGTACTTCCATCATCTGCAACTGCATTATCTATAGTTAACCCTGAAATTGTTGATGTTATATCTGAACCTGATAGATAAATTGCCCCACCCATAGAAGCACCTTGTATATTTTTAATTATTAATCCGGAAATGTTAAGCGGTATATTGCTGAAAATTCCTCCTCCAATATAACCAGACATTACATTTTCAATAACAGTGTCTTTAATATCCGCGCTGCCTGTACTGCCGGAACCGTAAATACAAATCCCTCCTCCGGTGCTTGTTGATTTTATATTTTTAATGCTAGCATCATTTATTATCACATTGCCGCCGGAGGTATCAATTCGCATCCCTCCTCCGGGACCTGTTGCTTTTGTATTTTTAACGCTAGCATTATTTATTATCACATTGCCGCTGGAGGTATCAATTTGCATCCCTCTTCCGTTAGGCACATTTTCTATTGTTACATTATCTATATTAATATTTCCGCCTCCAGCTGATCTTGCATATAAAGCATTTTCTACATTGTTATTTAAATTAATTATATTTGTATTAGAAATTAATACAGAAGAAGAATTTAAAATATAAATATCTCCGCATCTGTCAAAACTGGAATTTTCAATCACGGCACTGTAAGCAGTCGACCAAAAATACACGCTTCTGCCGCCGATATTAGACGCATTAAGATTTGAAATGTTCATGTCTTCGCCTGAGACATCAATGCCAACACCTGTAATATTGTGTAATTCCATGCCGTCAATTTCAATACCTCTGGAACTGTAAACGCCATAAGAGCCTGCTGCATTTTGAATGTTAGCATTAATAATCTTTAGATTATTTCCCGAATTATAAATCGCTTCTGAACCTGTAAATTCAATTTTTGTATTGGAAATTTCCGTACTGCTTGAATTACTGATTTGAAGACCGGTACCGGATGTATTTTTAATATTACCTCTTACGATGTTAACAGTGCCGGTTGTTCTAACGGTAATACCTGTCCCGCTTGGAACATTATCTGCTGTTACATTTTCTAAAAATATATTCCAGTTTGAATTAAAAAACAATCCATTTGCAATACCGCTTTTTACATTGGTAATTTTTATATCTGCAGCATCAACAGAAGAAGAATTTGCAATATACACATCACCGCAATCATTAAAAAAACAATTATCAAAAACAGCACTATTAACAGATGAATTAAAATAAACGCTTCTCCCGCTGACATTGTTAATATCAATGTCTGTTAGGTTTAACGCCCCGCCTGTAATATATATCCCTTGCCCTGTGATATTGTGTAATTCAAGCGTATCAGCGTCTAACCCGCCTGAACTGTAAATGCTGTAAGTCCCTGTTATGTTTTTTATTTTTGAATCTGTAATTGTAAGCGAGTTATCTGCATTATATACAGCGCCTCCGTTTGTAATAGAAGTAAACGTAACATTTGCAATTTCCGCGCTCCCTGAGCCTATAAAGTAAACAGTACCGCTTAAACTTGAACATGATGTAAAGTCAGAAAAGTTTAAATAAACATTTCCGCTTTGCGCGTAAACCGCTCCTCCTTCGCCTGCCGCTTGTAAATCATTAAATAAACAGTCTGTTATGCGCAAATCACTTCCTGCGCTTTGAACTGCGTTAATCGCAGCCCCCCTGTTTCTTCCGCTCTGCGCTTTCGCTCCTGTAAAGGTAATGTTTTCAAAAGTGATATCGCCGTTAACAGTTAAAGGATCGCTTCCGTTAAACTTGCCGAATAAATTGTTGGAATAAACCCCGCTTAAATCGCCGCTTATTACAACGGGGTTTGATGCAGCATTGCGCTCATTTTTATATGCTTCCCCTCCTGCAAAGCCGCCTATGTAACTTGTGTTAGCCGTCAACAGGAAATAATCCGCGCTGTTTGCAGTATCGCTCGGTTTGTAAGTGCCTTTCGCTATCCATATCTCTTTAGGATCGCTTTCGTCAAAATGAGAGGCGGCATCGCAGGCGTCTTCTAAATGCCTGAACGCGTCTTTCCATGAACTGCCGTCGCCTTCTCCTGTTGCATTACAGTCAACATAAATTGTGCTGCGTAACTCGCGCACCGTTACCGTATACCCTTTGCTGTTCACGCCGTTAGCCGAAACTGCTTCGTAAAAAACAGAATTTTCAAAACTCATCGGGCTTACACCGCTTGCCTGCACTGTGCCGTTTACACGCACCTGACCGGCTGCAGTAAAACGCGGGAACATCGTCCTTGCAGTTACACCCGATCCGATAGGCGCAAAGACAGTAATTTTTCCCGCGTTGTGATCAATTTTTCCTTTAAGCTCTTCATTCAATGACGGGTTTTCATCAGGGTGGAAACTAAAAGATGTAATAGTAGCGTCTGACGATGTGTCGCGGATAAAACTCACCTGCACCCAGTAATCGCGGGTAAAAAGCGCGTTCTCAGGGTTAGTAACTGTATATTTAACCTGCCTTATAAAGTTCTGCGCGCTGAAACCGGAAACTTGAACTGCGCTCGTTACTGTGACAAGCCCTGTTGCGCCAAACTCAGGCACAAGTGTAGAAGGAGCGGCAGAGCTTGAATATTTCGCTTCAATCAAAATCTGCCCGGAGCCTTCGCTTATGTGCGCCTGCGTGTCCTGCACAAGTTCGTGATTTAACGCCGATGAAAATTTAAAATCTGTTATTACAGGAGAAGATGATGCAATGTCGATGAACTGTGCATTTACAGTGTATGTACGGATAAACTTATTGTTACGCGAAACTACTTTGTATTCAACAGGCGAAGAGAAATCTTGATGATTGTTTCCTGTTGTCTGAGTAAAACCATTTACCGTCACAGTACCCGGTGTGGTAAAACGCGGGATAAGAAGCGAAGGTTTAGAGCCTTTGTAGAAAACCTGCACATTGATTGTTCCAAGACCGTCATTGTTAATAATTGACGCGACCGCATTCGCTGCGATTGCAGGGTTATTTGATACATTAAAACGGAAGTCCGTAATACTTCTGATACTGTCCGGGTCTTCGCTGAAAATCGCTGTTAAGATATAGTCGAGCGTTTGACCGTTACGCCAAACTTTTATCGTTTTTGTTTTTAACCCAACACCTTGATTGAATTGAACGATATCGATACCTGAGCGTACTTCTGAACCGTCTATTTCTATTCTGTCGCCGAGAATCTCAAATACCGGAATTAGCGCGTAACTTAAATAATTCATTTCCATAGGATAGAGGATATCGGACAGAATAGTTTTCGCATTTTCGTTGATATTGGTTGAAGCGTCTTTGATTAATTCCTCGTTGTCATATTTTGAAAAATTAAAATTGATTAAACGCGGAAGCCCTGAATCAATTTCCACATTCGCTCTGTACTGCCTGATATTTCCATGCCCGCTTATGACGATAAAATTAACAGGACCCGAAAAATCTATAGGCTTATCGATTACCGGGACTGTAAAATCGGGGTTATCTTTAATAAGGTCCATTACAAATGCTGACAAGTCATCTGCCATGTGCAAATCTACCGCCGTCTTAATAATATTCACGTTAGGGAAGGCTTCCTGTATGTAATTGAGCGAGAGCGGAAGAACTGTTGCTTTGCGTGAAACAACAATTTGCGGGATTAACTCATGGACTTCGGTTTCTGTATGTACCGTCACGGTAATTGAATTATTTGTGATAATAGTGCTTCCGATCTGACCTTCGATATAAAACGAAAGAATTTGATTTTCATCGGGCGGTATCAGATCGTGAAAATAATTATTGCATCCAATAATTGCGAGTAACGCCGTTAAAAAAACAATAACCTTAAAAGTTTTTTTCATTTTTGTCTTTTCTCCTTTATCTTACAATTACTTCTACACATCTGTATAATTCCTCTCTGTCTCCTGCGTCCCGGTATTCAATTCTTATCCGTGAGGTGTCAATTTCGTAATTCTGCCAAAGATATTCTGCACACCACTGTACCCGTGAAGCAGATAGAGCTGGCTCTCCTGAGCCGTGTCTTACCTGAAGTTCAACTCCGTAAGGAGCTGAATATGCGCGTAATGTTATGCGCCGCGCCGGGTTTTCTTTTAATTTAAATCCTGCATCATCAAGTATCTGTATATATTCTTCGCCGGCTGTTACGCTGTTTCTTTCAAAGTACACTCCGTTTACATTTGCGTTTACAAGGAAGCGCGAATTAATTTTTGATTTGATATATTTGCTTATTAAAAAGGGTTTAACTGATATTCCGATTTCAAGCACAGGCAATAGTAAAGTCCCTTTCTTTTCAAAGACTGCGTCTATCCCGCCTCCCGCATAGATTCGCAAAAATTTCAACGGCGATATTGTCAGATAAAGCCTTATCCCTGATAAAAAACTGTTTTCGCTGTCTTTGCTCAAATTATTTTGTACGGCATCAAGAGCGGTTTCGTAACGCGAGGTGTTTGAAAAAGCAACTCCCAAATGTAAATCACCCTGTAAACCGAGTATGGAAAAAAAGTTCCAGTGATACCCGAATTTTAAAACAAGAGGCACCAGTGTTATTTCCAACACAAGAGGGTTAGTTCCGGTAATGCGGCTGAAACCCGATTCGGCTGCGAAGCGGAAATTGTTCAGTTCGAAGCCTAAAGCGCCTCTGAAACCTATTTCCGGTTTTACATAGTCTTCAAGCAATGAAGGCGGGAAATAATTATGAACAGAGCCTTCAAAAAAGAAACCGTCGTACCATTTGTTAGAAACATACCATTCCTGAGCGCCGGAAGGAGAGGAAAAAACTATAAAAAATGAAAAAAATATTACTAAATGTCTAAAGTATATATCGGGGGGGGGGGGGGGGGGGGGTAGGTAATTTGATTGATTTTTGTGCAGTTTTTTGCTCATTGTAATTATTTTAATTTTTTCTTAAAATAATGTCAATAGCCTTTGCGCATTTTTACCCATTATTAATTGCCTTTCCTCATCTGAAAGACTGCTTTCTTCTAAAGCGTTTAAATACCTTGATTGAGGCAATATCGGGTAATCGCTGCCGAAGAGGATTTTATCGCAAATACCTAAAGCCTTTATTATGCCGTATATCCTGTTATCATAAAGAAACGGACAGGCGGCGGTGTCGTAATAAACATTATTAAATGCTTCCTTTATTTCTTTCATTGTTTCGTAAAATAAAATGCCGCCGCCAAAGTGTGCAAGAATTATTTTTAAGCCGATGTTATTAAAAATAAATTTTTCTATTTTTTGCAAAGGGACATCTGTTTTTCCGGGATAATTATGACCTATAGGCTCGTTTACATGAAGAAGCAAAGGAATATCTCTTTCCTTGCAAACTTCCGTTATTGTTTTTAATTGCTCTTTGTCTTCAAGATCGATTCGGCTCTTTAAAGACGCACCCTGCCCTGCAGGGAATAATTCTCCAACACCTTTAAGACCTGCATTGTGACAGCGTTCTATCTCGCGCTGTGTTTCTTTTCCTCCGGCACAGACGACTGCAAAGCCGATTAATTTATCAGGAAATTGATTTACCTTCTCTATTACATAATCATTCACATAACGGCAAAGACCCATATCGGAAAATGCAAAACCGAAAACTACAGCTCTGTCAAAACCTTCTTTTTCCATATCGGTAATAACATCTTCTGCTTCTGCAAATTTATTTACTTTACTTTGCGTTATCATTGAAAAATACGCTTCTTTTTCCGCATATTTTTTCCAATTTTTAATTATATCAGGAGGCGTTATGTGAACATGGCTGTCTATCTTCATTTGTTTTCTCTTATGTTTTGCGTAACAGTTCCATCGGTTTTAACTTTCCTGCACGAAGCGCAGGTATCCATGAAGCGAGTACCGAACAGAGAATTGTAAATACCCCTATTAAAAACACCATTTTCCAGTCGATAATAATCGGAATTGTTTCAAGATAAAAACCCGGATCAAGTATTTTTACATCGCCGCCGTTAAAAAGCCCAGAGAAAAAACTAAGGAATTTTTCTAAAGAACGGATTAGTATATTGATATTCCCGCCGATTAATAATCCTAAAGTTATTCCTATAATACTTCCTATTAAACCCGTAAGAAAACTGCCCCACAAAAAAACGCTTGTAACTCCGCCGACACTTCCTCCGTTTACTTTTAAAACAGCGATATCTCTTTGCCGCTCTAAAACAAGCATACTTGTAGAAGAAGAAACATTTATTGCCGCTACAATTACAATTAGAGCCATAATAAACAATAAAAGCTGTCTTGATGTTTCGTAAGAACTATACTGTGAGCGCAGTAAATCTTTCCATGTGTTTACACTATAACTGTTTTGCAATTTATAATAAATTTGTATAGAAAAATTATCAGCATCATTATAAGGATCATCAATTTTTACTAAAAGATTTGTATATGTTAACTCAGAAGAAAAAACTCTATCCCCTCCTTCGTAGCTTATAATGCACCATAACGCGTCAAGTTCATTATAACCGCAGGATATAATACCCCGTACTGTAAAGGCTGTCATTCTTGGACTTAAAGTCCCTGTTATAGTGTCTCTGACTGTCATTAAACGCACTGTATCGCCGACTTTTGCACCGATATTTTGAGATAGAGTTTCACCTAACACTATATCTCTGTCTGTTTCAGGCTTATTTATACCGTCAATTATTTTTAAAAACTTGCTGCTTCCAAGATCGTCCCAAAAAGAAGGTTCTATTGAACGAACGGTAACTCCTGTCTTGCCGCCTCTTCCTGCAAGAACTCCCATACCTCTTCTTTCGGGCCACACCCCTTTAACACCTTTAATCTCATTGATGGCTATAATTTCTTCATCAACATAATGATTCATAATATCTGTTACTTGAATATGCCCTGTTCCTAATTCCAAATAACGATCTGTAATTCCTCTTATCATACCGTCTGCAACTATTAATGTGACAATTATCGGAACAAGACTTACAGCAATCCCGGCGGCTGCACCTCTTAAATAGCGTCCGCCTTCATGAGCTCTTGCCCACAAGTATCTGATTGCAATAAAAAAAGCCGCTTTTATCTTCATACTATTCCTTATTAGATAACTGTCCGTTTTCTAAAACCAGCTGTCTTCCTGCTTTGCTTGCAACATTAATATCGTGTGTAACAACTATTAATGTTTTTCCTCTTTTTTGAGCGCCTTCGTAAAGCAAATCGGTTACTATTTCGCTGTTTTGCGGATCAAGGTTTCCTGTCGGCTCATCCGCTAAAATTATTGTCGGATCATTTATCATGGAACGCGCCACCGCTATCCTTTGCCTTTCTCCTCCTGAAAGCTGCTGCGGAAAATGGTTTGCCCTGTCTTCAAGATTAACATCAACTAACAAAGCCCTTGCCCTTTCTAATGCTTCTTTCTTTTTAATTCCTGCAATCATCGAAGGAAGCATTACGTTTTCTAAAGCTGTAAAATCTTTTAAAAGATAATGAAACTGAAAAATAAAACCCATTCTTTTTGATCGGTACTGGGAAATGTCTTTTTCAGAAAAAGAAGTTATTTCATCGTTTTCAAGAAATACGCTTCCTTCATCTGCTTTATCAAGACCTCCTATAATATTTAAAAGAGTGCTTTTTCCGCTGCCGCTTATGCCGCTAATTGCAACAGACAAACCTTGTTCAATTTCAAAATTAATTCCCTTTAAAATATAAAGAGTCTCCGTTCCTGAAATATAATTTTTTACAAGATTATTAACTCTTAATAAAACTTTCTTTTCATTTACATCACTCATAACGTAATACCTCCGCCGGTTGAATTTTTGATATTTTTCTTGATGCAAACCAAGCTGCCGCGAGCGCTGATAAAAAACCAAACATAAAAATTATTATTACTTCAGAAACTAAAATACGCGAAGGTATTTCCTTTATATAAAATATAGCCGGAGAAAACACTGAAAAATTATTTTCCCATCCCATTCCGAATTTACCAGCAACCAAATTAATAAGTTTTATTACTGCATTTACAATATTTTCTATGATAGAAAAAAACTTCGGAATGTTAGACGCAATTGCTATTCCTATAATTAACCCTAATACCGCTCCTGTAAAACCTACAACAGCCCCGTCAAGAACAAATACAAAACGGACAGAACTTTCTGTTCCGCCTATTGCACGCAACAGGGCAATCTCTTCTCTTCTTTGCAATACTGCCCTTCTTTGCGCCTGAAAAATATTTAAACCTACTACAATAAAAATAAGACCTACAAGAATAAACATAAAAAGTTTTTCTGTTCTTAACGCGCCGAAAAATGAACGGTTATAATCGCGCCAGCTTGAAAGTTTTATATCATTAAATTCTTCAAAATTAACAGAAACTAATTTTTTTCTTAACTGTTCCTGTATTCTTTTATCGTTAAAACGATTTTCAATTTTAATTCCTAATTTTAAATCGCTCTCTTCGTCTAACGATGAAACACAATCAATATTGATAAAAGCCCAGCTTGAATCATATTCATAATACCCTGTTCTGAAAACTCCTTTTACAGTAAATATTTCTATACCGCCCTCATCTTCTGTTGCAGATAATATCCCTGTAATTGAATACAAAGTAATTATATCTCCTTTACTTACGCCTAACCTTCGGGCTAATTCAGAGCCAAGCAAAACACTTTCTTTATCTGCAATATCAAAACTTCCTGCAAGAAACGCTTGCACAAAAATTGCATTCTCTCCAAAATCAAGTTTAGCCCCCATCAATTCATCAATTTCTATTGTATTTGCTTTTAAACCTCTTACTATTACAGCCTGATGACCTGTGCGCCTTCCTTTGGCAAGTGCCTGAAATTCCTTAAAAGGGACAGCCGCTTTAATACCGGAAATTGATGATGCAATATTTTGTAAATCATCAAGTTTATCTTCTTTAAAAGATTCTGCGCGCAAGTGATAAGAAGAAATTTCCAAAATATTTTCGATAAAACTTAATTGAAAACCATTCATTACAGCGATAATAACAATTAATGCAAGTACACCAAAGGCAATACCTAATATTGATAAAACAGGGGAATTACCTCTTCCTTTAAATATATATTTTGAAGCTACAAAAAAAATCCAGTTTTTTTTCACTTATCGAATCCTTGTTTCAGAAATTTTTCTGCCGTCTTCCCAGACAGCTCTAAGCACCAGAATATTATTAAAATAAAGCTCTTCGATATCTGTTTTTTCATTTGAATATACAACACGTTCCAAAGTTCCGTTTTTAAAATTTCTTTCTGCTATCCTATTCCCTGATGAATCATATTCATATTCTGCAATAAGTTCAATATCACCTTCTTTCTTTTTTGTAGATACAATTCTGTCATTTGACCATGTATTTTCTATAGTCCAAATTATATCATCATTTTCATCATAATAGGTTTGCTTTATTGCCCTTCCTCTGTCATCATTTTCAAAAATAATTTTTGTTTCTGCAATTACAAATATATCTCCGAAAAAATCAGGATATATATTTAATTTTTGTTTTTCTATAAAAGGAATATTCAAAGCATCCATTATGCGTCTTGGAAAAGTAATTTTTACAGAATCATCGTTTATAAGCATATCTTTGAAAAATATTCTTTCTATAGTTCTAAGAGATAAAGATCGGTTGTAATAATAAAAATCTTTATAGACTACACTGTATTCTTTATTTATTTCTTCCCAATCCATAACCGTAGAAACAATTACTAGGTTTTTATTATATTCATGATCGATTTTGTTTTTATTTCCGTTTTCAAAATATTTATATTCAGAAATCAAAGAATATTTTTCATCATATAATTCTACAAATCCTTCTTTAAAATAAGAACTTGCAATTTCTAAAAAATTTTCTTCCTGTTCATTGTTGATTTCTGAAAGCTCAGTATCCTCTGTTAATTGCTCTGTTTTTTCTTTTGCTTTACTGAAAAAAACTGCATTAACCCTTGTCCTTGCTTCATTGTCTTTTAATATCCATTGTGTTCTAAGTAATCCGCTGTTTTTAAATAAAATGCGTATTTCGGGCGTAAAATTATCGTTATAAAAAGGGAGGATATATTCAGGAATTTCATCTTGATGGGCAATATCTATTGCAAGTGCATATTCGTTTCGCAAAGCGGCATATCTTGAATTCATTTCTTGAATAGCCATACCGCCTGCATTTGAGCGAAACCACCGCGTTTGTTTTTCATAAAAATGCTCTTCATGCAAACTTTGTTTGTGTTCATTATTTAAATCATTCCAATTTTCATTATTTCTTTCTGAAAACTCTGTCCGTGCTTCCGGCTGAGGCTCGTCGGTTTCTTGTGTTAAAGCGATAATACCTGCACAAAGGAGAAGAACAATAATAATTACGGGGATAATTTTATTCTTATTCAATTCCGGTAAACTCCTTTACAAATTTTTCAGGATTAAAAGCTTCGATATCGGTATATTTTTCTCCCGTACAGATAAATATTACAGGTAATTTTAAATCTGATGCAAGAGAAAAAACTACCCCTCCCTTTGCCGTAGAATCATATTTTGTAAGTATCACCCCGTCTAAATCAACAGCAGAGTGAAATATTTCCGCTTGTGCAAATGCGTTTCTTCCTGTTGTTGCGTCTAACACAAGAAATTTTAAATATTTTAACGGTTTTTTATTTTGTACAGGAAGCTTCGCTTCTTCAAGGTTTGCACAAACATGGTTTGCAGATGTCTTTTTTGATTCAACTACTCTGTCTATTTTCCGTAATTCTTCCACCAAAGCAGATTTTGTATGCATTCTTCCTGCAGTATCTACGATAACGAAATCCGCGTTACCTGAAAAAGCCGCTTCCAATGCGTCATAAACAACTGCGGCAGGATCACCGCCGTGCTTATGCGCAACTACTCGCGTATTTAATTTATCACCGTGAATTTTTAATTGATCGATAGCCGCCGCACGGAAAGTATCGGATGCGGCAAGAATAGTTTTCTTATTGTATTTTGAACTAAAAAGGTTAGCAAGTTTTGCGGCGGTTGTAGTTTTGCCGACACCGTTTACACCTAACAAAAGAATAGCCGTTAGTTCTTCGGATTTTTCAGAAAAAGATTTTATCTTATCAAATTTTTCTTTAAAACTTGAAGAAAGCAGTATTTCTGTAAGCAATACCGCTAATTTTTGCGGAAGCATATCGGAGGATATATTTTCTTTTTTGCATTTTTCTTTTAGTGTTTCAACTGTTTTATAAGCTTCTGCGGCACCAAAATCACCTTCTATCAATAAATCGCATAAATCATCGAATAAATCATCATTCAGGTTTTTTTTGCCTAAAAAAAAGTTTTTTATTTTTTCACCAAAACTCATTTGATTCCTGCCCTTTCTTTTGCTTCATTTTTCAAGAACAACTTCGTCATCTTCGCTGTTCTGTATTTCATCTTCTTCAATTATTTCTTCTATTGGATTAAAACCGTTACGCGAAGATAACCTTGATGGTGTTGCAACAGATGTAGCCGGTAAGTTTGAAGTGTAAAGGTATCTTACTGCACGGTAAATACTATATGCAGCAACAGTCCCTACAGCGATCATAGCTCCTATACTTACATTATACAAAGTTTGATTTGTATTAAAAAAATCTCTGTTTGATCCTGCGTATTGAACCGCTTTGTTAGACTCATTATACGAATGATAAACAATCCAAGCGGCAATACCTGTCAGCCATGTTCCTCCCCAAGCCCAATAATAAGCTCTCCTTTCCTTGTCTACACGTCCTCTTGGAGGGAGGGCTCTGGAACGAACTGTAACATTTTGAACAACATCAGATAATTGAGGAGTTTGAAACACTATTGTACCTTTATCAGAATTTCTTGCTTCAAATTCTATAAACTCAAGCTGATCGGCAGGCAAACTCAATGTTAAAGGAGAATCCCCTGCAAATAATGCGCCTTGATAAATTCTGCCTTGCTTATCGCCGCTGATATCTAAATCTACATACCTGTTTGGAGTTAATTTAAAATTTAAAGAGACTAATTCATTGGGATTGAGCTCTGTTTCGATATTAATACTTTCATGATCGTGGGCTGTTGCAGTAACTGTAATTTTTCCCGGAGGAATTTCATTTATTTCTACTCTACCTCTTCCTGCAAAAGTTCTATTGATCAAAATAAGCGTTTCTTCCGGCTCTGCAGTTATTGATACGGCAGCAGGTTCATTGCCTGACAGCACAATTATTAATCTTCGCGTAATTTCTTCAAGAGCGATATCAAGATCATCATGAGAAAAAATTACGCTGTCTTCCCAAACAAATGATCTTGTATAAATGGTATAAAGTTTTACATTGTATAAAAATCTTCCGTAAAAATCAGTTACTTCTCCGGTTAAGAATGCGTCTGCTTTTTGACTTGTACAAAATCTGCTTTCCGCTCCCTTGTCAGGAGCGGCAGGAAAAGTATTATTAAGATTTCCGCTTGTTAATTTAAAAACCGGGTAATTATTAATTAAAGGAGCGTTACTTTCTATTGTTTCAAGATTTTCTTTTAACTTTATTAAATCATTATCAATTTTTTTTATATTCTGGCGGTATCTCCATCCCGGATCACCTAGAAAAAGCAATCTTGATCTCTCTTCCATTTTAGCTGCCAGAGCTTTTGCTGCAGCAGAGCGTGCAGAAGCCCAAGCAAATTCTTCATAATAGGTATATTCAGGAGAAATACGTGTGCGGTAACTTATAGTATTTATACGTTCTGTTAATTCGGTTAAAATAACTTCTGTTATTATTCTTCTTTCCGGATGCAAAGACTCTGCATTGATATTTGTTATGCAAAGAGTCCATTCATCATTTTGTGTTTTTTTTACAGTATCGTCTTTTTTTCCCAACGCAAACAGCGGAATGTTAAACGCAATAAAAAGAAAAAATAAAAACAAAATCCTGTTTTTCAAAACATCTCCTAATGTTAAAAATCACTTAGATTCTTACTTGTTTGTATCAACAGTATGACCTTTGCTCCACGAATACTTTAAATACTCTTCGATGAAAGGATCGATATCTCCGTCCATCACCGCTTGAATATTTCCTTTTTCTACTTTTGTACGGTAATCTTTTACCATCGTATACGGCTGAAACACATACGATCTTATCTGGTTGCCAAAGGAAATATCTTTTTTCTCTTGAGAAAACTTTGCGTTTTCCTTTTCTTTCTCCTGACGGTAAAATTCATAAAGACGGGCTTTAAGCATACTCATCGCGATTGAGCGGTTTTTTATCTGACTGCGCTCATTCTGACAGGCGACAACTATCCCCGTCGGCAGATGCGTAAAACGCACAGCGCTGTCTGTCTTATTAACGTGCTGCCCTCCTGCGCCTCCTGCACGATAAGTATCCACACGTAAATCCTCAGGTTTTATTTCTACTTCGATTGTATCATCAATAACGGGAAAAAGGTAAACTGATGCAAAAGAAGTGTGCCGTCTTGCATTAGAATCAAAAGGGCTGATCCTTACAAGACGATGAATCCCGGACTCGCCTTTTAAATAACCGTATGCATAATCGCCTTCGATTTTGCAAGTGGCGGATTTTATCCCCCCTTCTGCTTCCTGCCTGTCGGCTTCTTCGACTGTAAAACCTTTCTGTTCAGCCCAACGCAAGTACATACGGTAAAGCATCTGCGTCCAATCGCAAGCCTCAGTACCGCCTGCTCCTGAATGTACCGTAAGAAAGCACGCGTTTTTATCCATTTCGCCTGACATCAGCTCGATAATATTTTGTTTTTCATAACGTACTGAAAGATCTTTAACGGAAGATTCGATGCCGGAACATTCGCTTTCATCGTGCGCTTCTGTCGCCAATTCAAAGAGCGTCTGCAAGTCGGTAATTTCTTCGTGAAGGGCTTTCCACGGTTCATAGCGGTTTTTAAGGCTCTTAAGGGAAGCCATAGTTTTTTCGACATTTTCAGAGTCATTCCAAAATCCGGGCTCTGCGGTTTTAGCCTCGATTTCTGCTATACGCTGCGAATACGAAGCGTCTTCAAAGACGCCTCCAAATTTCATTTATTTTTTTAAGTAAATCAGCTATGGGCGCACCCAATTCAGCAAGCATGGCAATTCTCCTATAATTTAATATTATACTTGCTTAAAACTAATTTCAAGGTGCTAGTTATGCCTGTCACCCAGATGCTTTTTAATTAACCCAAGTTTTAAATCGCGTAATTTGTCTGTAATTGATACCTTATAGATGTGAGGATTTAACAATCGTTTGTATGTTGCGTCAAAACTTTCAAGGTCTGCTTCCTTATGAGCTTTGATTTCACCTAACGACGGGCTTTTTGCAATCATAACACCTTTTTCTAAACGTATTTTTAATAAGGGCTGTACTGTACCTTCGATAGTGTGAATAAAATGACGGTAATCTGCCGCAGGATGCCAGAAACAATAACGCTCTCCATTTTTTAATTCATCCTGCCCTTCAAGACCCATTACATCTGCAATTGCATTTCCGTTTTTATCTTTGATACGGAAGACTTGCTTAACGCCGGGGTTGGTTGTTTTTTCCATGTTATCTGAAAATTTCATTACAGGAATATTTTCTTTCCCTTCTATTCTTGCCGCAAGTTTATACACTCCTGGAAAAGCAGATTGGTATCCGCCTGTCACCATCATTGTACCGACACCCCAGCTGTTTACAGGCGCGTTATCTCTTACAAGATTTTCAATTATGTGCTCATCAAGATCGTTGGAAACAGTGATGAACGCGTTAGGTAATCCTTCTGCATCAAGTATCTTTCTTACTTCAGTTGACAGATATTGAATATCACCTGAATCAAGGCGCACTCCGAAATTTTTTCCTTTTGCTGTAAGTTTCTTTCCTATTTTTATTGCATTGCGTATACCGCTTTTTAAAGTGTCGTATGTGTCAATTAAAAAAATGGAATTATCAGGATACATAGCCGCGTAATAATCAAACGCTTCTTCTTCGGTGTTAAACGACATTACCCATGAGTGCGCCATAGTCCCCTTTGCTGGAATATTAAAAACCTTTCCTGCAAGCGTATTGCTCGTTGCATAAGCACCGCCAATGAAAGACGCCCTTGATGCAGACATCGCGCCGTCAGGACCCTGCGCCCGGCGCAACCCGAATTCCATTACAGCGCCTTTTTTACTGGCAAGCCAGATACGGCAGGTTTTTGTCGCAATCAAACTTTGAAAATTTACGGCATTTAAAAGAAGCCCTTCGATAATCTGACATTCAACTAACGTTCCTTCAATTCTGATAAGAGGTTCATGGGGAAAAACAACAGTGCCTTCATCTACCGCCCAAAGAGAGCCTGTAAAACGAAAGTTTTTAAGATAATCCAAAAAACCTTTTTCAAAAATTCCGTTGCTTTCAAGGTAAGCAAGATCGTCATCTGAAAAAGATAAATTATTAAGTTTTTCCAGCAAGGTTTCAAGACCTGCAAATATGGAATAGCCTCCGTTAAACGGATGACTGCGGAAAAACATTTCAAAGAAAGCCCTTTCATTTTTATTTCTTTTCCAATAACCATGCGCCATTGTTAAAGAATAAAAATCTGTAAATAAAGCCGATGTTTCGTTCATGAATTATTCCTAATTATAAATTTGGATACGGTTTAATTATTATTGATTTTTCCAGAAAAGCCGTCTTTCGGAATCGAACCGAAGACCTCATGATTACAAGTGCCGTCCAGCTAACGAATATTAAAGACTTGACAAGTCTATGAGAGACATTATAATAGTAATACATAGACACGTCAAGACATAAAAAGACAGAGAAAGACATAAAAATTTCTCACTTTTCTCATTGTCTTTCTCATATAAAAAATGGGTATGTCTGGAAAAGGAGTTGAACCCAAACATACCCAAAAAGTAAATCGATTTTTTTTTAAGAAGCGGCTTCCTCTACATACAAAACTGCCGCCGCGCTCGGTTGCGTTATTGATGAACCGTAAACACTCAGCGCACGGATAAGAGAAGCGAAGAAGTCTTTGTCGCGGAGTTCTTCCAATTTTTCAATTTGCATTACAAGAGAGCCACATTCCTCTGTACCTGCCAAAATCGCAGAGTATTCATCTTGAACGGTAGGAACGTTATTTGAAACATAAATATCAAATCCCAAGCTCCTACTTATGAAACCCTCCGTTATTATTTTGTTTTCAGGTGTTACCGATGATAACGCTATATTTGCATGTTGCAATGTTCTATAAGTCCAGGGAGGCAAAACAAGCCATCTGCCGTTTTCTGGTATGTTGTTTTCATTGAAACGCTGCGAAATAAGCGATATTTGCTCTAAAATGTTTTTGCTATGTAAAGAAATAGGCGTGGTTTTACTTCCTATTTTTATACCTGCGCCATTTTCAATAACGCCAGCGCAAAACTTGTCTATGGTATCTCGTAACGCATAGCCGCCATTTTTTGTTGCACTATCTAAAAATTTCGGTTTTGCCTGTACTTCTTCGATGTCAAACGCTTTTATTGCAAAATAACTCTGTTGATCTATTTCCAATTCAGTCATTGAACTTTGAATATCGTCATATTGAATTGGTATTTTGTCGCTATACGGTCGAGCCGCTACTGGTAAAATTCGCGGTATAAATACTTTGTTGCCGTATGACAAATCGCCTGTATAGTCTCTATTAAGTAAATTTCCAAAAACTGTTGACTTTTCAAAATTGCGTAAAATTGAAGCAGTCCACACTTCCGGCACTAATTTTGATACACTCATATAATTATCCTCTCATTTCTTCTTGTATTGCTATTGAAAAATCGTTATCGCTCATTTCCAATAATTCCCTGCCGTTCTTGCCTCTTATTGTTGGTTTCACACGATCACCGCCTGTTAAATCGGGAGTAGTTGAAACCATGTGCAATGGCGGCTTTATATATTCTTTTGCCTCTGTACTCTCTGTCCATATTTCTAAAATATCAGATAGCGGCTTTTCAGTAGAAACACCGTCAACGTCAATTTTGCCTGTCGCTGTTCTATTTTCGCCGTCAGCTTTAATAGATAGTCCGTAAGACTGGACAAGTTTTCTTTTTAATTCAGGAATACAAATTGGAATTATACCTTTTGTCAATAACGTTCTTTCAAGCGGCTGATCAATCAACGACTGATGCAATGCCGCCTTTTCTTGATCAAGTTGTTTTTGTAACTCCGCAAGAGAACTGCCGCTAGCAGTATTTTTCAACTCGTTCAATAATTGCTCATTCTTTTTTATCAGCCCTGCTTTTTGTTTTTCAAGCCAAGCTGATCCGTCTACTGTTTCAAGCCATTTATTTAATTCGTCTATGTTCATTTCTCACTCCATTTCTTATAATTTAAAAATATGTTTTATAACTCTATATAAGATATAAAACACCACTTGATAATTAAACAAAAGGTGTCAATTAAACAACCTTTTTTAATCATCAGCTAAACAACCCTCAAGGAAGATCGGCATATTATCAATTTCTTTTTTAGAAACGCAAGCCGCCAGCAAGTGTTCTTTTTTCTCTTGTATCTGTTTCTCTAGATCGGGTTCATCACCGCGAAAAAACATTGGAATACAAAAGTTTATTTTTATTGATAATTTATTAATTAGTTTTTGAATAGTTTTAATTGTCAAGGCTTTCTCTCCATTGGTTGTAAGCGTCAACATCTGGTAACATTTTCAACATCAATTCATTTATTCTCTTTTGGTTTTCTTCATACGAACTTTTCATATATGCGGTGTGTTCGCAGTTGTAACACATATCTCCTTTTCTATCCAGAGACTTTTCAAGTTTATTTAATAAATTATTTATTTGCATTTGTTAAAATCTCCAGCCTGTGTTCAATCTCTTGCATTTGTTTCTCGATGTCGATGTCTTTTATGTGCTTTGAAAATGCAAGCCAAATATTAAAACCGTATAAAAGACTTTTATATTCAAAATCGCTTATTGCGCCGCGATAACGCGCCCGAATAAGGCGTGCAATAGTTTTTTGAGTGCCTTTTGCATCGCCAAAAAACAGCCTTATTTTCTTCTTGGTAGGGGTATCATTTTCTAATTTGTCATTTTCTATCATTGAAAACCTCTCTATCACTGTTTAATTATTACAATTCAACAAAATCAAACAATTTTTAATGTTTATTTTTTTGCATATATCGCTATGCTAACAGCATTTAATATATACATACAACAGTATAGCATACATATATATAGTAACACATTTCAAAAAAAATGCAATAGTAAACTGTAAATTATTTACATAAAATACTTTTAACTATGTAATTAATATATTTCTAACTCGCTTTCGGAATTCACATTTTCATTATCCCTTAGGGATTGTGAATTTGTGAAATTCATATTTTCACTTTTTTTCATTTCTGAATTATTGTGAATATGTGTAATAAACCATTTACTATTTGTTTTTGTGGCTTTCCCTTTATCATTTAATGTTTTAAGTGTATTGCTTATAGCATTATCTTTTTTACCTAGCATGGAAGCAATATCACTTGTTTTTAATCCCTCAGGATTATTTTCAAGTAAAGATAAAATCTCGGCTTGCGCTTTCGGATCACCTTTTACTATTTCACTTTCGCCAATTAATTTCCATGTGCAAATATCACGATCAAATAAAAGATCATAACATTTTTCTTCAACGTCCCTTCCTTTTATTCGCATCGATCCTTCATTCTTGCCGTCTTTTCGTTGTAATAGAATTAAGGTGTCAACTGCTGCAATAAGTCCTTGACTTCCCATTGATTCATCAGTCCAGCCGTCTCCATTATTATTATTTCCGCCTTTTCGACAATGATGAATTAAAATTATCGGAATTCTTGTTTCAGCTGCGATTTCTTGAATAAGTGCTATCGGTTTATAGGTTTTTCCGTATTCGTTGCTATCTTCTATCGGACTAAACTTAAAAAGGGTGTCAATAATAACAAGCCCTGTTTCTGGGTATTCTTTCAAGTAACTTCTAAGCGCACCGATTCCACCTGTCCATGTTTCAGGTGTTTCAATGAATAGTTTGTCATTAGCAAGACCGCCCTGTTTAATCATTCTATCTTTCAAGCGTCTTTCATTATCCTCTAAGGCAAGAAATAGCACCTCACGTTGTTCACATTCGATAGACCCCATAAAGAAACCGCCATGAGAAACAGCAGCGCATAAATGGCTAATTAATAGTGTCTTTCCTGTTTTTGGAGAACCTACAATCATACATAGTCCCTCAGGAATAATCCCAGGAATTATATATTTTAATGGCGGATATTCAGTTTTCATTATCTCGGCGGCTGTCTTACGCTGCCATGACATAATTGGCTTTTTTCCTGTTATTTTATTATCTTGTTTTACAACACGGCTTTGATAATATTTTAACGCTTTATCCCGATCTGTTGGATCGGAGCTGCTTGCAAGCAGCTCCATTTCATATTCAATATTGCTCAATTTTTCACTCCCTTGCTCACTTTGGAATGATTAGAGCTGTAAGTCCTTGTATTATCTAGCTCACCACTTGTATTTGTATCAAGTGGCGTTACCGAATTCGATTTTTCACGATTCGTTTTAAAATACTGTACTTGCGAATCTCGAAAATGAATTATTAAAGAAATTGAACCATGTCGAATTCCTTGCGATTCTGCCCGAACCTCATCAAAAATATTTTCTGGTATTGTTACGCGCATAGAGCCTCCGCAGGTTCTAAACCATTAAAAACTTTTTGCACATAAGCAAGACCGCCCGCCGCTTCTAATACTTTAAATTCTGTTAAATATGCGATTAGTTCTTTCGTGCCTATGAATCCGCATTGTGTTGTAAGGTGGATCAATGTATCAAATATAATTTGATTTTTTTCGTCAAGATAATCTGTTTTTGTAACAATACCTGTTGCCATAGTTCTATATAGATCGGCAGCTTCGCTAATTGTTACATGATTAGGAACATCATAATAATATCTTTTTTTACTCATGCTGCGCCCCCTTCAATTACGGGTTTGCGACATTTCTGTATAAATAAGTCTAGATCGCTTTCTTGAATCAGAACCCTACTTCCGATCTTAAATGTAGGGAGTGAACCGTCATTTATTTTTCTTTCAAGCGTCTTTACAGAAATTCTTAATTTCTCGCTTGCTTCTCTTTTTGTTAATACCATAATAAACTCCTATATTAGTTTTTTCTCTTTTTAATCTCATTTTTTTACCCTCCCAAGTGAAAAAAACTCGCCGATTTTGTTTCGGTGGAGTCTACAATGATTAGTCTTTCTTTTTTCTTAAATCATGAATTGCCATGTTGTTACATGGTGGAAGCTCTTCCGATTCTTCCCATTCTGTTTTAGAAACAGGTGAATTGTAAATCTGTTGCAATTCCTGTTGTAATCCTAAAAAACCAATTTCTTCTTGACTGGTTTTAAGATTTTCCTCAAACACAACCATGATACGATCATTGAATTCTGATTGCCTATCAGGTGAAATTAATTTATACGCTTCATTAGGGGTATTTAAATTCATAGCCTGTTTAATAGGTATTCCAAATTCAACAGCTGTTTGAATAGCTGCCATTTTTCCAGAATCGGCTTTAATACCTTCATCTAGTCGAATTGCTACCTGTTCACGAATGAATTGCCCAATCGACAAACCTCTGTTGATGGACACTAGTTTAATGTACTTTTTGTAACGCTCTGTCGTTCTAAAAGTAACATTTTCTGAAACCATTTCTTTATTCATAAGATTCTCCTCTATGCACTAAAATATATCATATGCAAATACATTTGTCAATAGCAAATACATAAATTTAAAATTTTTTTTTTAATTTTATTTAGGTAAATTTTAGGCATATTTTGGCTGTTTTTTAACATATCATTCATTTTTTAATTAAGGCTTTTACAATTCCTTATGTAGCAAAGACTTACCCAGCATAAAATATCAAAAGGTTTAAGGTAATTTAGGCATATAAAAAGCCCTAATTGGTTAATTACCAAAAAGGGCTTAAAAATGCGCCGTAGGGCTTATATTGCGCTCTCAGGGCTAAAAATTAGTCATATTAAACCGCTTTTTTGAAGGGTATAATTTTTGCAAATACCCCAGCCGCTGCGTCTCTCATATCGTCAACATTTTCTTCAATAACATGATCTGCGTAATCATCAAAAACATCTTTTGAAGAATGACCTGTTACTCTCATAATTTGATCACTTGATCTAACATCGCTTAGTCGAGCTGCGTAATAATGGCGCAAAGAATGAAAAACACAAGGCTCAATTTTAGCCGTTCCACAAGCTGTTTTAAGGCTTATTAATAAAACTTTTCGGTCTAGCGGTTTGTCTGCTAATAGTCCAAAAAAGATAAAAGGATCGGGATTGTCTTTATGCGGATTCGCTTCCAGTAATTCAAGCAGCATTGCTTTCACTTCCGGCAGTAATGGAATAATTCTTTCCTCATCTGTTTTTGTTCCTTTTAATCCGTCTATTGCGTTGTAAGAAGAACGGCAAATAAAGCTATCTTTATTAAGATCAATATCGCTCTTTCTTAGTGCCAGCACCTCACCGCTTCTCATTCCCGTTGTAACTGCCAGTAGGCAAGCTATATAACATCGCTTGTCTTTCCAGTTCTTTTCGTTAAAAACAATTTCCGCCTCTTTTGGCGTTAGTACCCTGCGTTTTTTTGTTTTCCCAGAAAAATTAATTTTCCTAGCGGCTGGATTCGTTTCAATAATTTCATTTTCATAAGCCCATTTTAACGCCGTTTTCCCGCATAAAATAATTTTGTTTTTATACCCTGCCGATAAATATTCCGCAAAAATGCCCTGATAACCTTCAGGTTTTTCTCTTTTTTCGGATAGAAAGATAGAAAACGCTTTTAAATCTTTCCATGTAATTGATTCAAGCGTCCGCCCTTCAAAAAACTTAGTATAGAAAATTCTAACCCTGCGCTCGTTTTCGTATACGTGTTGTTTATGTATAGTCTTTCCATGTGCTAATTTTTCTTTAACATAAGGTGAAGATTTCCAGTCCCAAAATTCTGTTAAAAAGTCTATAAATAATTTTGATCCGCTTCCTTTTTTCGTAACGGTAAAATTAATTAGTTCCTTTTTTCTCAGGGTTTCCACGATCTTCATTGCGTCATTTTCATCGAGATCATTTTTTTTAATTGCTTTGAGAATTTCAGAAAGTCCCATTACTGTTTCAACAGATTTCTTTATTCCCTTTTTTGAAAAACCTTCATCTAGCCATTTTGCAACTACTAGCAGTGCTGCGTCTTTAGTGGTTTTTCCCGTTGATTTTGCCGTCAACCGTTTTCCTTCATTGTTGACTAGCTCGGCATAGAATATGCCTTTTCGCTGATGGAGATAATATCTCGGCATAGCTAACTCCCTTGAAACCGATCTTTTCTCATTCGGTTTCTCATTTTTGGTTAGCTAAACGCCGATTTTGTTTCGGTGGTTTAGTTTTATAATCACTAAGTCCTTATAACATAAGGATTTAGCTCAGCCGTCTTTCGGAATCGAACCGAAGACCTCATGATTACAAGTCAAGTGCTCTGCCAGCTGAGCTAAGACGGCATAAATCTACAAGTTTTTTTATAACCTCCGTTTATTTTTGATACTTTATAATACTTTTTGCGCGTTTTTTTGTCAATAAGTTTATTTCAAAACATAAGTTTTTTTAAAAAGTATCACCGTATACTATACAGATGTTTCTTCATGTTTTTCCATCATTTCATTGCAAGAAGATGTTTTCTTTGAATTTTCTGACAATGATTTAATACAGTTGGATTCTTACAATTATGTTCGTAAATATTCTTTATCATCAATAACTATTTTTTCATCTGTAATTGTCCCAACAGCTTGAAATTTTCCGGCATTAATCGTTATAACCCCGTCAACAATTGAGTATGTACCGATTTCCATTTCTATCAATGCATTATTCCTATCAACTGAATAAATTGCTAATGATGATTTTCCGCTAAGACTAATTGATTCATATTCAATATATTCTGTTGACGGATTCTTATAAAAATAAAGCATTACATCTGTATCATTACTTTTTGAAGGTGTTGAAAAACAAGATGTAAATCCAATAACGATTAAGAAACAAATTAGAAACTTGAATAATTTCATTTTAAACTCCTTAAGAAATTAAGCTAGATAAAAATTTTAAAACAATTTTTTATCAATATTTTCATTAAACCTCTAAAAATGATATCTAATACCAGCTTGTTTCATTATAACATTTGCCAAATATCTGGATTTTATTACACTATCTACAGGAATAGTTCGATTTGTAATTGGGCTAAACCAAATGTCATGATCACCTTTTCCTCGCCGTTTGAAGTAGCAACCATTTTCTTTTAATTTTTCCCTTACTTTTATTTCATATTCTGCCACAATTATGCTGCCATAGCTTGACATTCCATTTCAAAATGCAGCGTGATATTTTTATTTTCTATACCATTGAGTTCCAGTAATTCAGGTGCCGCTATTCTAACTCTCTTTATAAGTGTATCAAGAGAGTCGGATTCGAGTGCAATTGGTATATCATTGTTCTCTGCAATCCACATAGAAACTTCTTCATCCCATGTTATCAATATGGTATATTTAATCATATATTGATTATACTGTGATAATTTTTAAAAAGTCAATATGATAAATATTTTCAGTAACTTGTAATTTCAAGTGTAATTTTTTTTGTTTCCATTCCCTTCCCTATTTAACTAAAATACTTAATAACTTTTCTTCATCATCCATTGCGCACATGGAGCGGAGTTTTGATAAGCTCTGTAAAAAACTGAAACTTGCTCTTGTTGAACTGTTACGGCTGTTTATAAAAAGCGTTGTCGCTTCATTTAAATCAGAGACAGAACTTTGTCCCAGACGGTAGCGTTCCATTACATAATTGAAATGCCTTTCTGTATATTCAAGAGAGCGGCGCGAAGAAATGACAGAACCTGCTTGCGAGAACAAATTAAAAAGCGCGTTTTGTAATTCCTGCTCCAATGAACTTTCCGCATTTTGAAAATCTATTGCCGCAGAATCAAGAGAGATTTTGCTTCTTTCTATTCTGTTATTCATTACCCAAAAATCTACAGGTATTGATCCTCTGATTGATATTCCGCTTTCTGCAGTACTGCTAAAACCTTTTTCTGTTGTAAACCCAAGTCCTGTTCCGAAAATTGTCGCGCTTATTGTCGGGGCATAATCCCTTCTTGAAAGGGTGTAATTTAATTCCGCCCGTTTGTTGTTCATTACAGCTCTTGCTAAAGACGGATTATCAGCGGCAAGTATCTTCCAAAATTCTTCGTATAACGCCCCTGAATCTTCATCAGAAATTGATGATAAATGCTGTATAACTTCTTCGTATTCTTCAAAACTTATATGAAGAAGTTCAACATTCCCTGTAATGCCTAAAAGAGTTTTAAATCTGTTCATGTTCATCGTAAGGTTTCGTCTTGCCTGGTTATGCGAATTATCCCTCGCTTCTTTATCCGCCAATGCTTTAAGATAATCGCCTTGATTTATCATCCCGCTCATTTGGCGCACTTCTGCAATTGAAAGCCCTAAAACTGCCGCCTGTAACGAAGATGTCTCCGCTTCTAAAGTTGCTTCTGCTTCAAGAACTGCGTAATATGCATTATCAATTGAATCGAGTACATTGAAAAACTCAGAGCGCGCTTCTATTCTGACACTTTCCGTAGAAATATTGCTTATCGCTTTTTGAATAAAACTTTTTCCGCCTTGAAAAATAATTTGAGTAATTGAAAGGTTTGCTCCTGCAGAAAATGTATCAATTGGATTTACAAAATTCCAATTCTTTATAAAATTCATGGATGCGTTATATCCTGCGGATACTTGCGGCAGCATGGAAAAAAATTGATTTTTTTCTTCCAGCAAACTGGTGCGTATCGCCATCTCGTAACGGGCTAGAGAGCGTGAGTTTGCCAATCCTATGGTACGCGCCTGCTCCAAATTGATTGTTTGCGAAAATACCGCTGTATTAAAAAATAAAAATAAATTAAAAAATATTATTGCGTTTAACATTTTTTTCATCATTCGTACCTCAGTGCATCAATTGGATATAATCTTGCGGCTTTTAATGCAGGATAATAGCCGAAAATTACTCCGACCAAAGCTGCAAAGGCGGTTGCTCCCGCTATAACAAGCGGATTTATCGCTGTGGGAATCCCTGCCGCCGTCATCAGTCTGCAAACAAGAAAAGCAAGCCCGATCCCCAAAACACCGCCCATAATGCTAAGAATTACAGATTCGGTTAAAAACTGAAAAAGTATATCCCTTTTTCTTCCGCCGACTGCCATTCTGATGCCAATCTCGCGCGTGCGCTCCGTAACAGAAACAAGCATTATATTCATAATACCGATGCCGCCTACTAAAAGCGATACCCCTGCAATAGCGGCTAACAATGTTGTAAGTGTTCTTGATGTTGCAGAAGCCATATCGATCATGTCAGCTTGATTCATAATGTTAAAATCAACATCAGTGCCTTCCGGTATGCTGCGCGATTCCCGGAGAATCAGCTCAGTTTCTTTTTGCGCGGCTTCCATGTAATCTTTGCTGATAACACTTATTACAATCTGATTTATGTTACGCGAATTTGTAAGGCGCGTAATTGCAGTATCAAGAGGAATCATTACGATATCATCCTGATCGCTGCCGCTCAAACTTGCACCCTTACTTTCTAAAATACCTATAACAGTAAAATAATTATTCCCTATTCTTATCTGTCCGCTGATAGCAGAGTCGGCACTTCCGAAAAGGCTTTTTGCAGTAGTGTTCCCTAATACCGCTACTCTGTTTCGCAAACGCATATCTTCATCTTCAAAAAAATATCCATCTTCGATTTTCCAGTTACGCGCAATTATAAAATCAGGTTCCACTCCCTGAACAGACACTTGAGCGTTTCCAAGACTGCCGAACACATTGTGACTTCCCTGCACAACACCGGATATCCCTGCCGCATAGGTTGATTCATCGCGCAATTTTTGAATATCTTTTTTTGTAAAAGTATTAGAGCGTGTCAGTGTCTGCTGCCCTGTTCTGCTGGTTTGACGCCTCGGCGATATCTGAAGCAAGTTCGTCCCCATCGCCGTCATGCGGTCTTCTATCGCCCTCTGCGATCCTTCACCTAACGCAACCATAATGATTACAGAGCCAACCCCTATAATTACACCTAACGATGTAAGGAGGCTTCGCATTCTGTTGCGCATAATGGAGCGAAAACAAGTATGTAACAATTGCAATATATTCACGTATTCTCCGAAAGAAGCGCATGATCTTTTTTCCATTGTGCAAGATCGTCTAACGCATTGCGCCTGCCTTTTACCTGCACATCAGATACCAATTCCCCGTCTCGCAAGGTTATAATCCTCTTTGTGTAGGAAGTAAGCTCAGGCTCATGCGTTACAAAGATGATTGTTTTTCCCATATTGTTTAATTGCTGGAAAAGACCCATTATCTCCAATGTCATTCCTGTATCGAGGTTTCCTGTCGGCTCATCTGCAAGGATAAAAGCAGGATCGTTAACCATTGCACGCGCTATTGCAACACGCTGCTGCTGCCCGCCTGATAACTGCGAAGGAAAGTGATCCATGCGCTCTCCTAATCCTACATTATTTAAGACAGCAACAGCTCTTTCTTTGCGGGCAGCGGCGCTTTGGCGGACTTCGTTTTTTTCGCGGCGGCGGTAAAAAAGAGGAAGCTCCACATTTTCAAGAGCGGTTGTACGGGATAGCAAATTAAAAGACTGAAACACAAAACCGATTTTTCTGTTTCTTATATATGCGAATGTATCGGAATTAGAAGTGGAAGTTTCAATGCCGTCAAGAGTGTAAGTTCCTCCTGTCGGTTTATCCAAACATCCAAGTATATTCATTAAGGTTGATTTGCCTGAACCTGACGGTCCCATAACAGCAACAAACTCACCTGCTTCTGCGGAGAAATCCACACCCCGAAGAGCGCGCACAACAACCGCTTGGTGATCTGCATCTTTTTTTTTCGATTTTGTTTCCATGCGGTATTCGCGTTTTATTCCGCGCAATTCTATGACGCTATCTCCGTTAGACACTAAAGTCTCTCCCTTAAAATAACCTGCATTCCTTCCAAATCATCATCTGTTATTATTTGTGTTGAAGAGCTGTCACTAATCCCTGTCCGCACTTGTATCACATTTAATTTGCCTTCTTCGTTAAAAAACCACATTGTACGCAAAACAATCACAGGCGCTGATCTTCTTCCCTGCCCTCCCTGTTCAGAACTTCTTTGCCGTCCGCTGCCGCCTCCTCCTCCTGTTCTTGGAGTTGTACCCATCATCAATGTAGTAATGTTACTGGTACTTTGAGTCTGAGTTTGCGATGCGCTCTGCGCAGCTCTTGCTTCAATTGCAGCTTGCTGCTGCTCTTCTGTCATGTTGGCAAGGCTGGCGTTAAACACCATATCGGAAATAATTTCAGAGCTTAAACTTGACGGCTGATAACGCAGTGCGGCATTTGAAACAAGAAGTACATCTACAGTTCGTTCAACGATAAACTCAACGGCGCATGTCATACCGGGAAGGAGAGAGCCGTCACGATTTTCAACATTGATGATTACAGTATATGAAACTACGTTATTTGAAACGACAGGAATCATCCGCAAATTTTCTACAACACCTGAAAATCTTCTGCCCGGAAGACTTTCCAAAGTAAAACGCACTTCCTGCCCTTTGTGTATGGAAGTAACATCAAGTTCGCCCACAGTCGCTTCTATCTGCATCTCGCGCAAATTTTCTGCAATGGTAAATATACTGCTTGAATTATTATTGGAAGAATCGACGACTGTATCTCCTACATTGATATTGCGATCAAGAACGATACCGTCAATCGGAGAAGTAATAAAAGCATATTGAGTGATCTCAGTTTCAATAACCCTTAAGTTTGATTCTGCAACAGCAAGGTCTGCTCTTTGGTTATCAAGAGTGGTTCTTGAAGTTCTAAGTTCAAATTCAGAGATTAACCCCCGCTCTGCAAGAGCTTCTTGGTTACGGAAATTGATCAATTGAAGTTCATAATTTGCACGCGCTTTTTGAACAGACGCCTGCTGCTGATCCCTTTGAAGACGAAGCACATCGGTATTGAGCTGTGCAAGTGTCTGCCCTCTTTTTACATTGTCATTGTAATCAACATAAACCTCTTCCACCTTGCCGCTCATGCGGGGCAGTACCTTCACAGTGGCGACAGGATTGATAGTCCCGCTTGAAGAAACCGTCCTTTCCAATGTACCCCGCCTCACTTGGGTAAAATCGTATGAAGCAGGTCCTGTCTTTTTACCTGAACAGGAGAAACAAAGAATAGCCAATAAAGAATAAAATATAAGGAACAGAGAGCTATAACGGCGGATTGTCTTTTGCTGATATTTTTTCATTTTATTAAGAAATACCTCTATATAATAATAACAACTAATTGTATAAAAAGTTAATGGGGTAAAAAGCTATTATTTCCCTTTATTCGCCGATTTCCAAATATTAAGAAAATCACTTGCCGCATCACTAATAAGTCTATCGTTCAAGCAAAAACAAATATTCGCTTACATGAATGCTGCGGCCTGCCAAATTCCTGCTTCCTCTGAATGTATTATATTTTGTTTCTAAAACTTCAAGTTTTCCGAATTTTATTAACATATTTTTCATTTGCTCAATAGTTATAAAACCTTCTGAATTAAATGAAATTATAATATATTTTGAATTTAAATTTTCTACCAAATATGTTAATGCATTTAAAGCGGAATTCCCTTTATTATAAGATGAACGATTCCAGTCTTCGGGTATACCGGATATTTTGCTGATTTTTTCAGGATATTTATAATCCAGAATTAAATTTAACATAAAATAATTTGAGCCGTACGGATGCTGATTATAAGGCGGATCTAAATATGCTACATCAACTTCCGGTAATTTTTTTATTATTTTATTAGAATCATCATTGTAAATAATTGTTTCACAGTTAAAATTACTAAAAACAGGAAAAGGCAAATTTATTTCGCCTTTAATTCTAAACAGCGCATCTTGTTTTTTTCCTCCGAACTGCCCGATTCCTGTTTCTTTGTTTTTATAAAAACCTTTAAACACACCTGATGTATTTGCATGTATAGATGCTTCTGATAATAAAGGCGCTAAAAAAAACTTTTGTTCGCTTTTTGGAATTCTTTCTATCAATTGTCTGATAGTATCGATATACATTGCATTCCTGCGTGTATAAAAAACCCGCTCATTATATCTTATATTTTTATCATCGTTAGGTGCATATAATTCAGAAATTATACCTTGTATCAATTCATCATTAGATTTTATAATTAATTCCTGATAATATTCGCGTAACATAGAAATATTTATTTCATTTTCGTTCGATAAATAACAATCATTTATTACCGAAGAATAATTTTCTAAATCGTTAACTATCAGTAAATCAGAAAATTGTTTAAAGTATCTTGCAACGATACCCGATCCGCTGAAAACATCAAAAATTTTTAATTTACTTTTTTTTAATTTTTTTTGTACTTTACAGATTCCCTCTCCTATAAAATCCAATAAGGCACGTTTATTTCCTATGTAAGTAATTAGCTGCTGAGTTAAATATTCATTTTTTTCGTATATTGTTACATCTTGCAGTATCAATCACCGTCCTTCCTGTCTATGGAATAGTGAACGCAGGAAACTCCGCCCTTGGGGGCTCGTTTTAAACGGCACTCGGTTTTGCTATTACTGCTGTTCTTTGCCTTTTTTCTTGGCTTTTTTTTGCTCTCGCTTTTCTTTAAGAGACTTTTGAGGTGCTTTTTTTCCCTCTTTTTTATGCATTATATGTTCTGCCATAATACCCCCCTTTTTAGCTTTACATTATATCTAAAGTAATATATAAATTGTAATATGTCTAGAGTTTTTTTCATGGAAAATCGGGAGGAAAAATGACAGTAGGAGAAGCTGTAACATTGCTTGACGGACAGTTTTTTAACGGGAAAGATAAATCGGATCGCGAAGTTGCTTCTGCATGCGGTGCAGATTTAATGAGCGATGTAATGGCATTTGTAAAAGACAGGGTTCTCTTATTAACAGGACTCGTTAACCCCCAAGTAATACGGACTGCAGAATTATTAGATATACATGCAATAATCTTTGTTCGAGGCAAGACGCCAAGCCGTGACATGATCGATATGGCGGACGAAGCCGATATTATTCTTGCAGGAACTAAACACCCCATGTTCATCTCCTGCGGTAAACTTTACGAAGCCGGATTAGTTACCGGCGGAACCAGAGCTATTTAAACCTTCAAACATACGCCGAGCTTCTTCCTTAGCCTGTTCCACAACAGGTTCGTATTTACTCTTTAAAGAGGCAAAAGCCTGATTATAAAAAGCGACGAACTCAGGGTCTTGCATAGGATCAATGCGGACTTCCCTGCCCATGCGGCGGGATATTTCTTCCTCTTTTTGACGCAGTTTCGGGGCATATTGCTGGCGGATCGCCTTTTCATAATGAGCCGCTTCTTGAAGATATTGGCTGATAATTTGCAAAAGCTGCTTATACATGGCGGCAAACTCATTCTTTTCTTTAGAGTTCTCTAAAATCGCTGAAAGCCCTTGCCCTACCTTTTCTATGCGCTTTTTTTCATCTTCGCCGGAAGGAAGAGCGATTTGGGTAATAAGAATGTCGAAAATTCCCTGTTTTAAGCTGTCTTTTTGCTCTTGTTCGCTTGCAGATTTCTTTATTTCTGCCAATATATCAATATTTTCATCAAGAAAGGAATTTGCGATTTTTTTGCCTTTTTGCTTCATTTCAAATTGACCGATTACAGACTTATCGCTTTTTACATTTTCAGTCCTTTCCAGAGCCAGTTCCAGTGCTGTTTTAATAACTCCCATTGTCAAATTCCCTTCTTTAGTATAAAATTATATATATTAGCGGTTTTTGAATGATACAAATCCTTTGGTTTTTTAGCAAGAGGGCTTTTTTACCGTTTTTACGGCATCACCGGTAATACATTCAAGAGGTTTGATAACAGGATGGAAAAATGAATAGCGACTTAGATTTTAAAAATATATTACAATTAGATTCTGAGCTTAATCAAATACAAGATTTTGATTTATTGTTGGAAAGAATACTTTTTGAGGCAAGAAGAGTTTCAAATGCGGATGCAGGTTCTATTTACATAACAGTGCCGACAGAACCGGGCGAAGAAGGCAAAGAAAAACTTTCAATTAAATATTCTCAAAATGATACTATCCAGAAAAAACTTCCGCCCGGTCATAAAATGATCTATTCGATTTTCTCAGTTCTTATAAATGAAAAATCAATTTCCGGTTACAGTGCGTTTAAAAGAACATCAATCAATATTCCCGATATGTACAATATTCCGCCTGAAGCGCCTTATAAGTTTTATTCACACTACGATATGCTCACAGGATATAAATCTGTATCCAGCCTTACATTCCCTCTTATTTCGACAGAACAAAGGCTGATGGGTGTTATTCAAGTTTTAAATTCAAAAGATGAAGAAGGCAACGCTGTCCCTTTTACTTCAGATCACGAACTCCTTCTTACACACTTTGCAACTAACGCAACAATGGTTCTGCAAAGAGCGTATATAACAAGAGCGATGATCTTGCGGATGATTAAAATGTCGGAATTGCGTGACCCGAAAGAAACAGGGACTCATGTAAACCGTGTTGCAGGTTATTCAATAGAAATTTATGATCGATGGGCTTATCATCAAAAAATACCTTTAGAAGAAAGAGAAAAATTCCGTGATATGTTAAAAATAAGTTCTATGCTTCATGATGTCGGCAAGGTTGCAATATCAGATTCAATTCTGAAAAAACCTGCACGCTTTACACCGGAAGAATATCAGGTTATGCAAAACCACACTGTTTTCGGAGCAGGTTTGTTTAACGATGATACAAACTCCCCTCTTGATATTCTTGCAAGAGATATAGCTCTGACACACCATGAAAATTGGGACGGCACAGGCTACCCCGGCTGGGTAAACCCAATCACGGGAAACATTGACAGAGCAGACGGACAAGGAAAACCTTTAGGCAAAAAAGGCGAAGAGATTCCTTTAGGCGGCAGAATAGTCGCTATCGCTGATGTTTATGACGCGCTAAGTTCAAAACGTGTTTACAAAGATCCGTGGACAGAAGACGATGTTTTAAATGAACTGCGAAAATTATCCGGCACAAAATTTGATCCTGACCTTATCGATGCATTCTTTGAAATACTGCCGAATATAAAACAGACAAGGGAACAGTATCCTGAAGATATCAGCGCTTAATTTAATTAATTAAATAAGTTATTCCAATCCAAGGATTAATATTTCCTGAAGGAATGTTACTGAATAGATGCGAGTAATTCAACCTAAAATCCAACAAGATATTGTTTGTTGCGCGTAGCGATAACGATAAACCTAAATTAATACAAAGTTCTGTCAGCGAGTTATCAGAAACATATTCATTTAATTCATTATTCCAGTATTGATCTTTACTGTCTTCTAAAGGACTTAATGACACACCGCCTCTAAAAGTTAAAGAAACCCTTTCTTTGGAAAACCATTTTTTAAAAAGAAGATTGACTCCTGTATATAAAACTTTGTAATAAGAAGAAGAGAAAGAAGCAAAAAATTCCAGACCTGTATAGATATCTTTAATTTTAAAAACAACGCCAACATTTAATGAATAACCGACCATATCATTTTTTGTACCGAACTCAAATCCGTAAAGCGGAATTACAGGCATCCATGAAATGCCTCCCCATAGTAATACATTGTTAAGCTTTTTAAGGTCATAATTTTCGGTGTCTATCTTTGCAGTCTCTGTTGTATTTAATTCTTCTTCTAAAACAGGTTCTGTAAGCTCCGTTTGCGCAATTTTTGTTTCTTCAAATATTTCTTCGCTATCATTTTTTAATTGGTCGCTTTCCTGTGTTATCTGTTCTGTCTCTTCAGGAATCATTTCTGTTTCATAAACAGAGCTTGCAATTTCATTTTCAAAATACATACTGCCGACTTTAGCTTCCAATCCGCCGGGATTTCTGATAACTATATCGTATTCGCCGAAATCAATATTTGCATTATTAATTAAAACCTTTACACTTCCGTCTGCTCCTACATCAACTACATCAAGATATATTTGAGTATTTTCAGGATGCAAGCCTTGTTTGGGCTGTAATAAAAACTCGGCGAAAGGATCAAGATTGTTTCCGGAAATGGTAAGATAAAAACCTATCGGCTCTCCGTCATCTCCTGCAATTATTTCGGATAACACCCTTGCAGGTTCAGGCTGAACTGCTTGAAGAACCTCTACATACATCCATTGCGAAGGGTTTCCCTGCTTTTCAAAAAAATCGTACGGAATTACTTGAAAGCGATAACTGCCGTGCTGCAATGATACTTCAACAAAAAGCAAAGTTGTATTCTCGCGAATGTGCTGCACATATCTTCCGTTTTCAAATTTTTCAACTATAACATCATAACGTATGGCATATTCACCGCCGCGCCAGACTAACCTTTGAATAAAACGCGGCTCTCCGCTGTCTGTATTTATATAATAACCGGGAGGCATGCTTATAACGCTTTCTTGTGCAAAAAGAGAAGAAACAGTCACATTAAAAATAAAAAAAGCAATAAAAAATAAAGTGAGGCTGTGCAGCGTGCGCGGAATTTTTCGTTGCTTATTAATTGCCATAAAGAATCCCTGTATCTTCTATTTGTATAGGGCTTGGAGCAGGTACATCAATTATAAATGTACTTTCGCCTATCGTACCGCGTTGTTCAATCGTACTGCCGCGAATAAAAAGCGGTTCAACTTGCCAAACAAATGCCCCTCTGTCTAAAAGACGCATATTATTAATTGTATAGCTGGTTTCATTATTAATTGTAGTGCGGATTATTTGCCGTCTGGTATTTCCTGTCTGCTGGCTTAAAGTGAAAATATATGCATTTGCCCCTTGCACCTGCGACCAGCGGAAAATTATCGATCTTTGTGATTGTAATTGAGCAAAACCAATTCTGCCGCTGTTAGGGGGCTGAAGGTTGTTTGCAGACGGCAATAAAGGTACAGGTAAAATTTGCACTCGGCGCGGCAAAGCGCTTGCAGTACGCCCGTCTTGAGTTCTTATTTCAACTGTCCAATACCATATCCCTTCTTCAAGGTTACTGATATTTAAAGTACGCATAGGATTCGATACCGTGCGCGCAGGCGTTCCTTGCAAAGGATTTGCATTTCTTGAAAGAACAAATCTGGAACTAACAATCTGCCCTGCAGGTGTTGTTGTACTCCACTGGAAAGTTGTCGGCTGACGCAAAGCAGTTAAACCTGCAATCTGTGCGCCGTTTGCAGGAGCGCCTAATGTTATCTGCAACGGAGGCAAAGGAGCGGGAATATTTTCTTGCGGCGGAACACTTGCCGTAGTTTCATTAACTGCATCTGGAGAACTCGAAACTTCGTTGTAATCGCTGTAAGTATTCTGTGTTATGCGAACAGGAATAATCTCAGGAGGCACTTCTAGCGGCAGTTCTGCAGAAGGTGTCTGCGTTGCAAGCCACTGTGAAAGATTTTCTGAAGAAGATGATGCATCTTCATAACTTGATGCAGTTTTTTCTATGCGGAAAAAAGCAGGAGGGGAAAAAGAAGCGCTGCCGTTATAAACAGAAGGAAAAACCGCTTTAACACGCCAGTACCAGATTCCTTCGTGCAAACCGGAAATTACCTGCGATGTTGACGATCCTTGTATTTGCATTTGAGTATTTGAAAAATTTGATGTATTGCTTATTTCCATAACATACGAAACAGCTTCGTTCACTTGCCGCCACTGGAAATTTAAAACAGGATAATCATCGCCCTCCTTAAACTTAAAAATACTGTTAAATGCAGGGCTGATTAAATAAGTGCCTGTACCGTCTGCGACTGTTAACTGCCCCGTACTAAGAACTTCGTTTTGAAATAAAATACGCCAAAACCACAAGCCTGCATCAAAAGTAACTGTTATGTTTCTATTAAGATTATTAACTGTATTTGTAATATTAGAAAAATTACCGGAACTTGAAATTTCCAAACGTAATAATTGATTTTGCTCAAGATTGATTCTGTTCCAAGAAAAATTTATTTGTACAGGCTCTGGACTGTTTTTTATATAGCGTACATTCGGAAAAGGGCGTGTTACAACAACCGCTCTATCCAAACGCTCTGCACCATTAATATCCATGTTAACCAAAGACCCGGCGGAAATTTGACGCGTAACGCCGCTTGAAGCGGCAAATTGAACAGTACCTTCGTTTACCTGAATTGACTGCTTATTATCTTTTACAGCCGCGCTCATCACTGTCCCTTGCGCTGTTTGTACTTGCTGTCCGTTTAGATCGATGGTAATGCTTTTACTGTTCTGCTCGGAAGCAAGAGATATACTTCCTTCGCTTAAATTTATTTGTATGCCTTCACCGTCTGCAGAACGTGTTATTCTAATTAGAGTATTTTCATCTATATCAATACTATTTTCATTAATATTAAGAGTGGCGGCGGAAATATCTGCAACACGAATTAAATCCCCTATGTATACAGGCGATTCATTTGAAAGCCTGTCCCATATTGCACGATCTGTAAGACGTCTTTGAACAACATTTCTTTTAACAATAACAGTCCCGACAGGCTCTACATTCTGCAATCTGAAAGTTTGTAAAAGATCCCTTCTGAATAATTCCAACCCTAAAAGAGCAATAATAAGAAAAAATACAACTATAAATATATCCAAAGAACGAGAATAAACGCGGCGTTCAGTTTTTACTAATGCTGTTCCGCTTGTTTTAATTTTTATGTTCCTCGCCTATTTTATATTTTTTCTCGTCTGCATTGACATCAACATTTGCAATATTCGGTTTTTCTATACCAAGAAGTTCGCGAACTTCATCAATATTTTTCGGTCCCTTCGGCTCTCCTATGAAATTCACAATAGCAAAAATACGCACGGGTTTCGCCTTTCCTTTAACTGTTACAGAGGGCATCTCCTCGCAGATAAACTTATCTCCGACTAAAGTCCATGTATCTTCAGAAATTAGAATATCCGCACCTAAGGGTTTAGTGAGCGCTTCGATACGCGAAGCAAGGTTTACAGGATCGCCTATAACTGTATATTCCATCCGCATATCGCTTCCAAGCTGTCCTGCGGTTACTATGCCTGAATTAATTCCGCACCCGATTCTGATTGAAGGATTCCCTGTATCGTTTGCTTTGCGCGATTTATTTAAAAAGTAAAGCGCTTTGCGCATCATAAGAGCTGCCTTTACGCAATTAAAAGCATCTTTGCGCGGGCTTCCTGCAGAGTATGCTGTCCCCCAATGCGCCATTACAGCATCGCCTATAAACTTATCTACAACACCGTTTGTTTTTTCCACACAATCTATCATCTCTGTAAAATAGCTGTTTAACCAATGTACGATTTTATCAGAAGCCTCTGCGCCGAAAAACTTTGTAAAGTTTTCTGACTTTGCGGTAAACTCACGTATATCGGAAAAGAAAACAGTCCCGTGTTTAGGAAAGCCGCCGGGTTTAATTTCGCCGCGCATCGCCTTTACTGCAATATCTTTATTTGTAAACCTTCCGAAAATATTCAATGCAGAACACATCTTCTGGAAACTTTTTGTTAAAACTCCAAGCTCGTCATTGCTTTTTGAATGGAATTGCAAATCAAATTTTCCGCTTTCTATTTGCCGAGCCGCTCCTGCAAGAGATTTAAGCGGAATGGAAATTGTTTTGGAAAAGAACCAAATAAAAATAACAGAAATACTTAAAACAGAAATTGTTAAATAAATATTTCGCCTTGTTGTTGCATTGATCCCTTCAAAAACTTTATCATAATCAATACTTGTAATTACGACAGCGCCTGCTATATTTAATTTTGTATGTGCAATGTATTGACGGGTTTCTCTGTTTTCATTTGTTATTTTTTTAGGCGGTATATCTATTGATATTTTACTAAGTGCAAAAACAAAAAATTGTTTTATCTTTCCAAAAAAAGGTTTTATACTATCCAGCAAAGGAGTAAAAATACCGCTGCTTGCACTTGACGCTGATTGCAGCACACCAAAATCCGCCTTTAAAAGCTGCTGTCTGTTTCGATCAGAGCTATCTAAAATGGAACTGACAAACTGCATTCGTGAAATATTTGTTCCTTTTTTTACAAGCTCAAAATCAGGATGAGAGAGAATATCGCCTTCGCTGTTTAACATATAAGACTGATTTAAACCAAACCCGAAATTTTCATTTATTTTATCGGACGAAAAAAGAACAGCTCCTACCCCGCCGTTCTGCCAGGGAAAAAACAATGCTAAAAGCGAGCGCGAAAAATGAGGTGCTGCATTTTTTAATAAAGTTTCTCCGCGCACCGCTCTTCCTAATGCATCTCTTTGAGAAGTAAAATAAGAGGTAGCCAATGATTCATCCATTTCGCGGGAAAGAAAAAAACGCCCGTTTGCCATAAGCTGTTCCGGTCTTCCCGGCACAATTAAAAAAACAGATGCAACCTGCGGATTTTCGGCAAAGAAAAATTCGGCAGATTGACGGGCTGCCGCCGCTCCCAATGAAAGAATAGTTTGAATAAGAATACGGGAATTAGAGCGCATCGTGATAAGCTCGGACTGGGCTTCCATTGCAGAGCGCCTGTTCATCTCAAAGTTATTTTCTTCTGCAGAAATCCGCAGGTCTTCCTGAACCAGCAATGAAACAAGGACGGTAATCGACCCCAGAGAAATGATTACAATTATGGAAATAATCGTTATTAACTTTGCGCCTATTGAAAAACGGATTTTGTCCAATTCGCGTCTTCTTTGATTTGAGCTCATAATATATTATCGCTGTTTTTTAGCGCTCACAATAGTAAGAATTAGAAGAAATTTCAGGAATTTGATGATTTTTTGCTGTTTTTTCTGCTAAAAGAGGCGTTTTAACATCAAAATTTATAATCCTGAGGATTCTCCGCAGAACGTCTATGTCAACGATTAAGGGGGCATTTGCTGTGCAGCAGGCGGATTAAAGCGGGTTTATGACGGTATAATGTTTACAAAAATATTACTTCCGTTAGAAATACTAATAACAGCTTTGTATATGCCGGCACTTAGTCCTGTGTTAGGTGCTATATCAATTGTAAATATTACACCTTGCCATATATCCGTAATAATGTCAGGTGAAACAGTAAAAGCATCAGAATCTGATGTTATAAACAATTTTTCTATCAGCTCTGCGTCTGTGTAATTAATTAAAACTTCCTGCGGTTCAATTGCTTCATAACCTAATATTTTTGTACCAAAATCTATAAAAGAAGGATTAATATCTAATCCTAACCATCTTGCGTATAACGAAATATCCGAAGAAGGTTTGTAATAATCAAAATCCCATTTATAAAAATTTTGATCATTTATATACCAAACATCATAAGAAGATGTATAATAATCAATAACCAATTTATTAAAAGTTTGATCATCTATATACCAACCTTCAAATGTAAAACCTTCTTTTACAGGATTGCCAGGACGTTTTATAGTTTCGCCTTTAAATATTTTTTGATCGTTAACCTTGCTGCCGCCGTTAGTTTCAAATTTGGCTATATACATACCAAACGATTGTTTCATAAGAGGATTTTCACAAGCAATAAAAATCATAGAGTAAATAATAAAAAACAAAATAAAAATATAAAACAGGTTAAATTTATTTTTTATTTTTTGAACTTTGTTAGTTGTCATAAGCAAACACCTGCTGATACATTTGCGCCGATTAAATACGGATATCCGCCGCGTATAGAAGGTTCAACGAACAATCTGTTTTTAAATACAAAACGCCAGCCGAAACTCATGCCGCCGTTTATTGTTCCTGAGCCTGACGGAATTGAAAATTCGCCTTTGTGATTATAAAGAGAAGGGCCTCCTGAAAGCTGGAGAAAAGGTCCTCTGTCACCCGGTTTTAATAAATAAAAACGCAAAAGAACATTAATTTCCAAAGTATCTATGTCCTCTTCATTAAAAAACCATGACATTTTAAACCCTATTGTTATTCCGCTGCCGAACCCGAATGAAAAACTGCCTCCGAATGCTAAGCCGGACACAATGTACATTGCACTGTCACCGCCGATACCGAACCAGAAATTTCTTACAATAATTTCATCAGCAGTTTTTAAAGGAGCGTCCTCTGAAAGCTCTTCATGATTGTCAGTATCTTCTTGTGCGTAAATTGCAGAAACGGAGAGAAATATGCACATTGTAAAAACAAGTAACCGCAAACTAAGTTTGTGTAAACAGAGTTTGTGCAAACTTTGTTTTTGCAATTTAAACATATTAATATTATACATTTTTATGTTTATCTTTTCCATACAGTTATAAAGAAATTTACTGAATTTCGATAAATATTTATATAAAAAAGATAAATACGCTTATAATTTAGGAATTATCAATATTTGATCAACATAAATTAAATCCGGGTCTTCAATATCATTTGCCTCGAAAATCCTCTGCCACTGAAAAAAATCATTGTAAACAATTTCCGCTATCAAAGAAAGAAAATCGCCCGGCTGAACTTTATAATAACGTTCCCGGCTTGGAGGCTGCGGCACTTCAATCACAGCAACCCTTGTATCGGCGCTTTTTTCAATTCGGAAATAAGAGATTGATGAATATCCAGTACTGCCTTCATAAGCGGAAGAAAAACCCGGTCTTACACGCCAATACCAAGTTCCTTCACCTAACTCTGATTGAATAAAAGAGGCGGCTGTCACCTGTCTTCTGATTACAAGGTTTGCAAAATCATGCGTATCGCTTACTTCAAGAATGTAATATGACGCTCCGCTTTTTTCCAACCACTGAAAACGAAGCTGAGGCGGGTCTGTGTGATAACGGAAAACGCTGTTCATTACAGGGCTTAATAAATCAGGACCGCTTCCGTCTGTAACTGTAAACTCTCCTACACTTAAAACAGAATCTGCAAGCCCTGTTTGCACAAAAAGAAGCCGCCAGTGCCAATTACCTGTATCAAATAAACTTTGAGCATTGCTGTCTAAACCTTGAATTAAGTGTATGTTACGTGTAAAGTTTTTATCGTTTGCAATCTGAAGATGCAATGTATCTTCCGGTTTTAAATTAATTCTGTTCCATGAAAAACTAATCGGTATCATTTCTTCCGTGCTTTTTAAAAACCTTGCATTCGGCTGAGGATATGTAACAACAGCGGCTGCAATTATTAATTCAGTTCCTTCAATGTCATGTGCAATTATCATTCCCTGCGACAGTTCGCGGCTCTCTCCGCTTTCTTCAATTAAGACTGCGTTCCCTTCGCTGACACGCACTACCATTCCCTCTTCGCCGAGTTCTGCATTCAATACAGTGCCAGGAGCGGCGTGAACTTGTTTGCCCATAATATTTAAAATTAAACCTGTCCCTGAACTTGTAGAGACGCTTAAATTTCCTTCTCTTAGATCAACATGAAAAGGTCCTTTGCCGTCAGGGGCTTGCGTTATGCGAATTAAAGTATTTTCGTTTAAGTTGATTTGATTCTCGTCTATATGAATAGAGGCAGCAGAAAGGTCTGCGGCACGGATTAAATCTCCTGAATAGACAGGTGAATCTACAAAGAGTCTTTCCCATAACACACGATCTGCATAACGGCGCTGCACAACATTATTCCTTATGATGATCTGCCCTACCGGTGTTTCATCGCGTGTCTCTATGGAGCGCATTAAATCATTTCTAAAAAGAAGAATACTGAAAGCCGCGATAGAAAGAAAAATAATAACAACAAGGAGATCAACAAACCAATAAGTTTTTATATTTGATTTATCAGGATTTTTTTTATTCATTCTGATTAGCCTGTTCCGATAATTGTATGCTTTTCTTCATCAGCATTAATATCAAATGCTTTTAAATCTGGAGCTTTGATACCTAGTATCCTTCTAACTTTTTCAATTGACTTAGGACCTTTTTTACTTCTTGCAAAATTAATAACAGCGAAAATTCTTACAGGTTTTTCTTTTCCTTTTACTTTGACGGAAGGCATTTCCACTGTGATGAATCTTTTTCTGACAAGACGCCATGTATCTTCTGTAATAAGTATATCTGTGCAAAAAGGTTTGTTTAACGATTCAACTCTGGAAGCAAGGTTTACAGGATCGCCTGTTACGGTATATTCCATACGGAGATCAGAGCCTATCTGCCCTGCCGTAACAATGCCGGTATTAATTCCGCAGCCGATGCGTATTCTCGGATTTGCGGGGTCTTTTCCCCTTCCCTTATTAATTTTTTGAAGCGCGTTTCGCATAAGTAGGGCTGCCCTTATACAATTGCATGCATCTTTTCTTGTACTGCCTGTTGTATAAGCTGTTCCCCAATGAGCCATTAATGCGTCCCCTATAAATTTATCTACTACACCGCCTGTTTTTTCTACGCAATCAACCATTTGAGTAAAGTAAACATTTAACCATTGAACGATTCTGTCTGATGCTTCGTCTCCGAATGTGTTTGTAAAATTTTCTGAAGTAGCGGTAAAATTACGGATATCTGAAAAAAAGATCGTTGCATGTTTAGGAGAGCCGCCGGGTTTTATTTCACCGCGCATGGCGCGCACTGCAACATCTCGGTTTGTAAATCTGCCGAAAACGCTTAGTGCCTTACTCATACGCAAGAAACTTTCTGTCAGCACACCGATTTCATCTCTGCCTTTCGGTTTTAAAGAAATATCAAATGCACCGCTTTCTATTTTGTGCGCGGCAGCTGCCAATTCCCGTATCGGAACTGAAATTCCCTTTGAGAAAAACCAGATAAAAATAATTGAAATGCTCAATACAGCGGCTGCTAAATACATATTTCGCCTTGTTGTAGCGTTTATCCCTTCAAAAACTTTATCGTATTCTATGTTTGTGATAACAACAGCGCCTGCCGTATTTAATTTGGTAAAAGCGCCGAAATAGCGGACTCCGTCTTCGTCTGTATATAAAGTCTGTTCGTTACGCGACATATTTTGCCAGACATAACGGGTAAATTGCCTGTTTGCTGTATTTAAACCTGTTCTTACTTTTTCAAAATCACCGTGAATTAAAACATCACCTGAATCGTTTATTAAATAACATTGATTTACACCTAACCCGAAAGAATCTCCTAATTCTTCAGGAGCAAACAAAACTGCACCGCTTCCGTTTTCACATGGAAAAAATAATGCCAATACAGGAAGAGTAAAATGAGGCGCAGCATTAAGAAGCACAGTCTCCCCCGCTGCAGCACGCCTTAACGATGAAAGCTCTGCTTCCCAGTAAGACTGCGTAAGAGATGCATCAAGACTCTTTGAATCGAAAAATTGACCGTTTATTAAAAGCTCGTTTTGCCCGCCGTTTGTAAAATAAACAGAAGCTGCAAGAGGGTTACGTTCAAAAAAGAAATTCGAAGATTCTCGAGCCAATGCGCTCGCTGTTCCGACAGAAGTAATTGTTTTTATAAGAATCATTGTATTTGATTGAATATTTTGAAATGATGATTCGGCTGCAATTGCAGACCTTCTGTTTGCTTCAAAGTTATTTTCTTCCGCCATTATCTGCAAATCACTTCTTACAAACCATGAAACAAGCGTAATAATTGAACCTAAGGACATTAAAACAATAAATGTTATTATCGCTATCATTTTCGCGCCGATAGAAAACCGTACTTTCATAAGGCCAGTATCTTCTTGCATTTCCACCTTCCGAATCTTGAGAAAAATCCTGCATACATTGTTTGTGCGTTCTTTCTCTTGTTATGGAAAGTATTATAACATATATTTAAATTTTATGAAATTATAATAATCTTAATTGACGGTAAGCCTGTTCTGCCAAGCCGAAATTTGCATTCCTTGTAAAATCTTTTGCGTATTCATCGTAAAGCATATCTTCATACATTTTGCCTGCAAAACTGTCATCAACAAGTCCAGATTTTTGCACTGTACTTCTCATGCTGTTTAAAAGATTTTTAACTAAAAATGTTTCCAATTCAAGGCAGAGTTCATAAAGTTTATCATTCTTGTCGATATCCTTACCTACTGTCCTCTGCCCTCCCTTTAAATCTGATGATTTGATTCTTTCAAAGAGATCTTGAAAATTTTGATTTTGAGCTCCGCGAAAAGATGAAGGAGATGAAGGACGGTAATCGTCCATATTGATTAATCCAAATCCGCTAATTTCCATCTTTATCTCCTTATATTTTGCTAATTATCTTTTTAGTGTTGTTGCTGTTCCAAGCATATTATCGCTGGTTTGAATGGTGCGCGAATTAAATTCATAAGCACGCTGTGCGATAATCAGATTGACCATTTCCTGAACAACGGCGACATTTGACATTTCAAGAAATTTATGACGCAAGACCCCCATCCCCTCATAACCAGGGATTCCGGGTATTGCCTCTCCTGAAGCCTGGCTTATTTTAAAAAGATTGTCACCTAACGCAGTAAGACCTACAGGATTGGGAAAGCGGTATAGCTCTAACCTTCCTACATTAACTTCTACATCTTCGCCGTCTCTTGGAACTTTAACGCTGACCCTTCCGTCCTGTGTAATATTAATTGTATCGGGAAGAAACAATTCAGGCATCATAATATCGGGGATTACCCAATAACCGTTGCTCGTAACAAGGCGTCCGTCTGAATCAACTTTAAAGTTTCCGTTGCGTGTATATGCCAAAGAGCCGTCATACATTTGAATTCTGAAAAAACCGTCACCTGCAATTGCAAGGTCTGTCGGAACTTCTGTTTGCTGCAAAGCGCCTTGAGCGAAAACCCTTTGGGTATCTGCAACTTTTACACCATGACCTAATTGAATGCCGACAGGAATAACAGTATCTTCTGTAGCCGGCGTTCCGGCAGTTTTTACAGTTTGATATAAAAGATCTTCAAAATCAACGCGTTGTTTTTTATATCCGTGTGTATTAACATTTGCAAGGTTGTTTGAAATTGTATCAATATTTGCCTGCTGTCCAATCATTCCCGAAGCGCCTGTCCATAAACTTCTAACCATTTTTATACCTCTTTATTCCTGTTTTTTTATTATCCGAATTTAGCAACTTGATTTATCAATGTACCAAGCGCAGACTCTTCTGTTTGAATTATTTTTTGATTTGCTTCATATGCGCGGTTTACTTCGATCATCTGAACCATTTCCAAAACAGGATCGACGTTAGACGCTTCGATAAAACCCTGAATTACTTTCGGTCTGTTATCTGTCATTATAAATGCAGGACCTGATGTTTGGCTTTCCCGGTAAAAACTTGTCCCTTGTTTTTCAAGATAACGGTCAAGTTCAAACTCGACTATTTTTAAAGTATCTAATAGAACCGTATCTTCCCAATTATTGGAAATCCTTCCGACCAATTGCGTAGGATCATCATCCTGATAAGCTGCATTGACCCACACCCTGCCGTGATCATCAATTTTAAAATTATTTTCTTTAACTCTGATAGGACCGTTTTCGCCGAGAACAGGATACCCTTCTTTGGTTTCAAGGTAGCCTTCTTTTCCAAGAAAGAAAGACCCGTTACGTGTATACCGCTCGCCGTAAGGTGTGTCTACGGTGAAAAACCCTTTGCCTTCGAGCATCATATCAAAATCGCTTGACGTTTCTTTTGGGGAACCTTGAGTAAATTGGGTAAACAACTCGTTTAATTCAACGCCGGTACCCAATTTCCCGATTATAGGAGCGGCATCGGCAGAGCCGAAGGGGTGTTTATAAACACCGTCATCGTCCATTCTGCGCAAAAGCAATTCCGGAAAAGCCTTAAAAGAAGTGACATCCTTTTTATAACCGTCTGTTGCGACGTTAGCCAAATTGTTTGCCACAGAATCGAGCCTCCATTGCTGAGCCCTCATTCCGCTGGCGCCTGTGTAAATACCCCTAACCAAAGAAAACCTCCCTAAAAACCGGCAAATTTTCCGCCTGTTTGATTAATTATCGGTATTTACAGGGCTTTCTAAAGTTTCTCAAACTTTTTTCCATTTCGGTCAAGCACCATGCATCTGTAAGCCATATATAGGTGATGGTTTTCACGTATGTGAGAACTTAAATCTATTAGACAGCGATGAGAAAAGTTGCTGTCAGGGAGAGGACTCCCTACCGGAGAGAAAAATGGCTGAGAAAAAATTGTTGCGTGTAAAAAATGACGCGGTCTTCAAAATGTTTTTTGCAGACGAAAGAAATGAAGAGTTCCTAATCGGTTTTCTGAAATCGGTGCTGAAACTGCCCGATGATGACTACAATGAAATCCTTATCGCAGACCCGCACCTGCTGCGTGATTTTGCAGGAGATAAATTGGGTATAATAGATGTAAAATTACGCACTAAAAGCGGGAAGGTTATTCACATTGAAATCCAATTACAAATTACCCCCGAAATACACGGGCGCATTATTTTTTACGGCGCCAAATTACTAACGGAGCAGTTAGGTGACAGCGAAAATTATTCAAAAGTCAATCAAGTAATCAGTATAATAATCACAAACGAAACGCTGGTTAAAAAAAGTTCCAGATACCACCATAGATTTACTTTTTACGATTTTGATGCTAAGATAGAACTTAATGACATTATAGAGATACATACGCTTGAACTATCAAAACTGCCTGAACAAGCAGACGGCACTATATTATACGATTGGGCTAAATTCATAGACGCGGAGTCGGAGGAAGAATTAAAGATGGTAGCAGACAGGAATCCTGAAGTACAGAAAGCGGTTGTAAAACTGATGGAATTTTCCGCTGACGAGAAGGCGAGATACATAGCCGACCTGCGTCAAAAAGAGCAAAGGGATATGAGAATGTGGGAAGATTACGGCAGAGAACAAGAACGGGAAAGATGGCAGAAAATTAATGACGAACAAAAAGCTGTTCTTGCCGAAAAAGACACAGAACTTGCAAATAAAGACGCAGAGCTTGCAAATAAAGATGCTGAAATTGAAAGATTAAACTCATTACTGGGAAAATAGTAAGCAGACAGGAAGCTTCCCCTACCTATTGTTAAAAAATAACTTGCGTTTTTCGTTGATATCTTCCAGTTTTTTCTTTTGTTCTTCGTTAAAAATAATGTATCTCATTTGCTCTTTTATTTCGGTGCCGGTCTCGGATAACGGAGCGATGTTATTGTATGCTTCAAGATCGCCTGCGTCTATTTTTTTATATTCGGCGATAATGTCATCAACATACTTTTCATAAGAAGCGATTAATTTATCTTCGGGAGAAACAGAAGGGGTGCAGCCGGAAAAAACGATTGATAAAAAAGAAAAAATTAGTATTATTTTTTTCATTGTTATACTTTGTTTTATTATAAATTAATTTTTTTTTCTTGTAAATAAAATAGCGGCTCCCGTAGGGAAGCCGCTATTTAAAAAGTAATTGTCACTAAGTAAAAAGGTGTGCTTTTTACTCGTTCTAATAAATATCGTGTCTCAGAACTGCGCCTTCGTAATTTGAATCTGTCAAGTAACCTACAATCATGCTTTTTGTTAAGCTGTTATGGAAACCGGCTGTAGCAGTACCTGATGGCGTGCCGCTTGTCGGTACGCCGCTTGAAATAATCTGACCTGAGGCAGGTGTGTTTTCTGCAGGAACGGTCATTACTTCCCAATCGCCTGTTAAACGATCATTTTCGTCTGAACCGGGTTTTAACGATGAGAAATCTCTTCGCCACGCTACTCTTATTGAATTTTTGGTTTCATCAAATGATGCGTGGAAGTAAGATATATAAGGCACATACCTTGTACCGGCACCAGACGGATGAGCTTCAGTATGTGTTTCCTGACGGACATTAAGCATAATCCTTGTTCCTGCGGAAAGATAAGTATCTACCTTTACATATTCAGCCGCTGTAAATTTAGTGGTATCAGAAGCCGGTATTGATGTCCCCGATGGTACAGGTATTCTGCAATAGTAGAGCCCGCCGTTCAATGAATCGTAGTAGGCAAGGTGTATTGTGTTTTCCGCGTCTACCACCATATCTACATGAGAGCCTGCAAGAGCATGTACTATCCTTGCTCTTGATTGCCAGTTGGCTGTAGTCGGTGTTTGAGGAACATTGGTATACGATGACGGTAAATCTCCGTAGGACAGAACAAGGTTTTGGTTTGTTCTGTCGTACCATGCAATTACGGGGCGTCCCGCATTTGTAGCTGACATAGTTGCACCCGTTGTATTTAAGAATCCTACTGCGGTAAACTGACTGCCTTGATGCGTTTGGCTATTATTGGCAATTACATGGTTTGCACCGGTTGTATTAGTTGTACCAAATGTAGCAGTTGTTGTAGCGCCTGTAGTTAACCCGACACGGAGTCTAAGAGCGTTTGTGGCAGGAGTTAATGCGTCGTAGTAACTTAAGAGTATTCGCACAGGATTGTTTGTCCCTGTAGTACCGGTAGTTTGTGTTGCGATTCTCGGTATTTGGAAACGATCGCCGCCTGCAGCATCCAAAGTACCAGCAGCGGTACGCGCCCATGTACCATTTCCGTTATTCCCCGGGTTTCTGTGACCAAACCTGTATCCCGTCGAACCTGCAGTCTGATCCGCAGCTACAGTATAAATCCACCCGTTTGAATCATACGCGACTGTGGTATGGCGCCACCTGTTTTGCGCGCTAAAGACCCAGTTTGCAGTACCGTTAGCATCAGCAGTAGAGGCTGTCCATGCTCCCGTTCCATTTTTTGTAGCCCATAATTCCCCCTGCGAAGTTGTACTTCCGCCGAAAGCCATATACCAGTTAGAGCTTGGATCCATACGCATAACAGGATTAAGGAACGGGAATTCTGCTGAGGCTGTAGCTGTAGTACTGCCCATGAAAGCGCCAACCCGCCATACATATAAATTCCTGTCGTCAGTTAGGTTGTTATTGTTAAGATTGTTCGGCTCTTTGTTGTAATGCGCTGATGTATTGTTGCTGTTATTAATTGCTTCATACCAAACAGGTGTTGTAGCTCCATTGCTTACGCGGACTCTCAATGCGCCGGAACTAAGAGTACCAATATTCGCGTTTATGTTAGTTTTAGACCTTGCAGGAAGTCCTGTTGTTCCGCCGCCTGTAGTAAGAGTAAGACTATTAGCTGTACCTGTCCCGCCTATGTGAACGGTTGTTCTATTTCCATCATGGAAATTAAAACCTTTAATTTCTATAACCTCGTTTTCTCTTACAGGATACCAGCCTGTAGCTGATCTGTTAAACGCGGAAGGATTAGATCTATATGCGTTGGTTAGAATTGTTTTTATTTCTGAAATATACGGAACAATACTAAAGTTTGATGTGGCTGTTGCGCTGTATGCAACGGTGTTATTACCGTCATATACTGTAAAGGTAACTGTAACATTTTCCGCTACAAGGCTTGAATGAAGAGAACTGTCCCACGCGAAATTCCAGTTTAATACATTGCCGTATTCACCTGTGCTGCTCTGATCTGTTACTTCAAAACCCCACGGATTAGCCCCGTTCTTCATGTTTGCCATTGTATAACTTGTGGTTCCGGCAGTTGTACTTCCAGGCAATAATTGATTGCTCTGCCACGTGGCAATGTCAAAAGCAGCGCCGCTGTTATAACCCGGAATTGTTGCCGTAATTCTGTTAACACGGTTATTATCCATTGCCTTACCTTTAAAGATTACCATTCCGCTTACGTCAGCTCTTGCTGTACCTGCGGCATGTTTCTGATATTGCACATAACCCAGTCTTTTTCCGGCTGTATCTGTAACAACATTTTGATTATATCCAGCCGCCGTTTCAGGAAGATCTTTAACAACCCTGTCATTATAATTTCTGAAAGTCGGGAATGGATTTGCAGCGGTTTCATCCGCTAAATCATAATGCTGTCCCATCAGCGCAACTGCCAGCTTGGGTGCCATTGTGTCACTGTTTGTTATACCGACGTTAATAAGCGCGACATGAGAAAGCTGATCCGCTCTAAAATCTTCTGTATCAGCGTAAGTTCCCACAGTAGTATCATACACATGAATAAGATAATACCTCGCGGCATTTCCGTCTCTGTCCCATTCAATTTTTCCTGTAGTACCATCAATACGAACATTGGGAGAATCATTGGGGAAACCTGTGGTAAAATTAACGGCGTTAGTTACTGTATTACCTGTAAAACTTCCGGTTGCAAGAGTATTGCCTGTGCCTTCTGTATATTGATGAGCTGTAGCGCCGCCTGTTAATGTAACGGACTTTGTAGCCATGAAAGTAACACCGGCATAACCTGTGGAATTTGAATGGGCCTCAGGAGCGCCGATATTAAACCACTCAAATGTCCCCGGAATATCTATCGTATAAACCTTTCCTTTTGTTATAGTTGTAACTGTAGGTGTATTGCGTGTCGCGTAATATACCCTGTATCGTTTTTGACCATTGCCTTTTTCGGCGTTTATATCAAGGCGGAACCTGTTATTCATTACCCTGAAATATGGTTGGTTTTCCTTGTATCCTATCGGGTCTGTACTTGTTACAGGCGGATATAACATCATTTCATCATTTCCAACGCTGGTGTTGCCGTCATTGTCCGTACCAAGTGAGATAGTCTTTATTTCCGGGCGGTTATTTGCCACATAAATACTTGTCTGATAATGCGTCGCGTTCATTGCATGATCAAAAATTACATAATGCAAGAAATATTTTCCGTCTGTCAGTTTTGTTGAATCATATACAACAGACCATTCTTTAATTGAGCCGCCTCTCCAACCTGTACCGCTGCCTGTAATATTCTGAGTATCATTGTCTATTACAATTCCATTATTGTTTGTTACCCATTTTGTTGTGGTATTATCTCCTGTTACAACTGTTGTTTGAAGACCTACCGGGAACCAGTTTAAATGAGCCGGATCTGTCCCTTCTGCTGTTACAGTGCTGAATGCCTCTGCCGTAGGTGTTGTACCTGTGCGGTTACGTCTGACAAAGAAACTGGATGGCAGAAATTGAGTACTTGCTGCGTTTTGACCATTATGATGATATACAAATGTTCCCATTCCGTTATTATCTGTACTTTCCCTCGCAAAGAATACGACAACTCTTTCTACATTTCCAACCCTTGTTTTTCCAACTGCCGTATCCCATGCTCTGCCGAATATTTCATAATCCCCTTTTGCCGTCAGGTAACCGTCAAATGTTGCCAATGGATAAAAATTGTCAACTTGCAGCGTAATAACCGAATTCGCTTTAAACTTCTGTTCTGAATTATCTGTTACATCAACACCTATCTGGAAAATATTAGGCGTGCCGCTTGCACCCCATGAATATGTATTATCATTAACAGTCCATGTATTAACCGGAATGTGTAGAGAATATTTATTATCTGCCAATTGACCTAAAGGAGTATCCCGAACAATCCATGGAATAGTAAAATCAGTTCCCGGATTTGTTCGTTGTATATACTCTGTCCATGCTCCGTTCATATTAACTCTTATACTTGTAAGGTCTGCACTTGTTTCCAGCGGTACTTTTATTACAATATTATTGGACACTTTATTTTCACCGAAACTGTAATCTTCAGACATCAATGCCTTGTTTGTTGCGTTTGCAGTGTTGTAATCTTCCCATTTTCCTTTTATTACAAGCGGATCACCAATACGCGGAACATCAGGGCTAAAGTAGAGAGTTACCTTCTCTACGTTACCCGGTTTATCTTTCATTTGTTCAATATTTGAAATATATGAGTCTCTTGCGCGTATTTCTACAAGCACTTCCTGTAATACACCTTTAGCCGGTTTTCCGTCAGGACCTTTTGGAGTTAAAGGTTCGCCCGGTTCTGCATTCAAATTATAGAACCAGCTAACAGTTGATCCTCTAGTACCGACACTTCCATGCTCGTGATCATCAATAGATACCCATGTATTGGCATCTCCTATATACCAGCCGCCTGTCGTTCCGGTTGCTCCTAGTATTTTTTGAACACGAATTTCCATTGAGTGTATATATTCATTATCTGTAGCAAGCCCGTTAACACGCACCTGTCCGCCTACAATAGCTTTATTGGCAGGGCTGTTAATTGTTGTTGTCGGCATATCCGCGTTAGGATCAAGTATCAATGTTGTTTTAATAACACTGACATTGCCGGCCATATCAACAACTTTATACCAAATCGGCAAATTCCAAAGTTCAACAGTTCTATCATTCTCGGTTACATAGTAATGATTAGTTGTCGTTAATGCTCCTACACAGAAATCAAAAATATCAGCAAAGACCCAAGTCCACGCCGGTAAAATTCCTATTACGTTAGGATCAGGCATCCATGTAGCCCGAACAGGAGGCGCTGATGCAAAACCTGAAATTGTTCTGCTGACATGATTGGGACCTGCAAGCGGTAAATGAAGCTGGCAATTCGGCAGACATGATGTTGAATCACAATCATTGTCGCCTAATCCTGTATTTATCCAGCCGGCAAAATCCATGTCCTTTTTATCGTGTCCGCCTGCCGCAATATAACTTGTTTCTGCCGCTCCAAGTGCATAAAACATACTGTGAACAAGCTGGTTATCAAGTGTAGAGCCTCGAATTGTTACGCTGCTTGTTACCATCGGACTATTAATCGCGCTTAATCCCTGCGGCTGTATAAAGTTTATATATGGTTCGATTGAGTCAAATACTACAGGCTGCCTTGTTTCTGCGGATTGTTCATCGCCGCCTTCAACACCGATAAGCCAGTATTTATTACCTGATAAATTATTATGGTCAAGATCTGCATTTACTTTTGCTGAAGTCATTGTTATTTTATATCCATTTTGTATTGGACGTCCGTCTGTGAGTGAAGAAGTAGGAGTAATAAGAATTCCCGAACCGTTATCGGTACCCAATCCTCCGGCATCTTGCGGCGATCTAATCAAGCTTGTGTCATCAATATGCGAGAATCTTGCTTTTATTGCTGTCGGACTTGTACCTGCCACAGGCATTTCTATAGATATTATTCCAAGAAATTCATTGTTTGGATTGTAGTACGAAGGAGTTTCTCTTACTCTGACTATGGGATTTGTCGCTGCAGTAATTCTTATTGTCATGAATTTAATTTTTTCTTCTTCCGGCTTAATATTTTCTACACGATTAGGATAATAGTTATAATTTGGAATATCGAATGAGTCTTTTATTATCATCATAATATTGTAAGCGCCGGGTTTTAAATATTCGTGAACTGCGCGATCCGGTAATGTGCCGTCAGGATTTAAATCAACCAAAGGCCAGCGGAACTGCATTGCTGTCACAGTATCGTTCGGGTCTTGATTTAATTCTCTGTACATTGAGTCTACAACAGTATGCCAATGCCCCCATTTTTGATCTAACGGATCGCCGTTTGGATGAATTGGCATTCCTGTTTCAAAATCGACAGTCGGACGATTATCTGCATAATGATCATTATCATCGTGGGGCCAAATCATTATTTTCGGATAACCGAAGGCAATTCCTTTTTCGTCAAAGGCAGTTCCCATTAAATCTGTGCCTACATATATTTTATTTTCAGCTAAATCTTCGTTTAAAGTAACACTGTCAAACTGCTCGCCTTTAACTTTTGGAATGCTTAATTCAATCTGCGGAGCAGAATTTTTAATGTTATAAATCAATAGAGGGGAATCGACTTTATCATTTTTATTATCAATTGCAGATACATATACTTCTACTCTTCCGTCCGCCCATTCGCTTGTCGGAAGATCGGCATACCATTCTCCTGTAGAAGGATCAAGAGTTGCCTTGAAGGTTCTTTTGAATGTATATACTGTTCCGTCTGTATCTGTAAAGATAAAATCTTCTTGTATTTCATTGATAGGATCAACCAGAGGGACTTTCATTTTTTTCCGTTCATCTCCTGTACCTACCCAAACATAGTAAGATACATTCAAGAACACATCTTTTACTCCGAAGTCTTGTTGAATATCAAGCAAAATACGATTATGCCCATCTAATCCGCAACTGCTGCTGCAGTCAATTCCGCATTTATGACTCTGCAAGAACGATCCCGGTGTGGAATCAGAACCATCCCCGCCGCCTGTCCCGATAGTAATTTTATCAGTGTCTACCATTCCCCCGAGCCCGACATGGTCGCAGGTTGTAAAAAGCAGGGAAAATGATAACAAAACCAACAGAGTTAAATAGAGTTTTCCTTTAAAAAATTTCGACATAAAATCCTCCTAAAAAGATATAATAGATACCATTTTTATGAATAAGCTTCAAAAAAGAAGCGTTTTTTACTGCAGTACGGTCATGAAAACTTCAAAAAGGATTGTGTAGAAGAACACTATAGAAGCTCCTTCTCGAAATATACTTCAAATATTCCGAAAAAACATATAAATCTTTACCATATAAAATATAAAGACTCGTCTATATAGTGTATTATAATTCACTTCATACGACTTTGCCATTAATCGGCATAAATGATAGAAGGAATCATAGCCGTAGTATATGAAATTATAAGATTTTGGTCAACTACTATAGAATAAAAATTAAAATATATTACAAATAAATAACCTCCCCTTTACCGACATTGAAAAATAAAAAAATTAGTATGAGAAAAGGTATGAGAAAACCTTTTCTAAGGGGGACTTATGCGGAGATTTTATCTTCATAAACGAAACGGCATTTTTTATGCAGAAATCGTCAGCAGTTCAGGTAAAAAATTGACGGCTAAATCGACAGGAACACAGGACAGAGATGAAGCTGTAATGATTGTCAGCAATTGGCTTGCAAACGGAATACCCGGTAAAAAAGGTCAAAAACCGAAACAGGCAGAAACTGCGGCGGAATTGGTATCGATAATCAAAGCAATAAAAAAAGCAGAATTAAATAAGGATGATGCATTGTCTATAATCTGCATACTCCGTGATCGCGATCTGATTGATTTAAACATATTAAAAACACAAACGGAGTTTACACAAACAGAGTTTGCACAAACGGAGTTTACACAAACGGAGTTTGCGGATTCACAGCAGGAAAAACTAATTCCTTTTTTATTAAAATTTTGGGATATGGAAAATTCTCCGTATTTGAAGGAAAAAATTACACATGGCTACAGAATTACAGCAAGTTATTGCCGTGACGCGCAAATGAAAATTAAAAATCATTGGCAATCAAGATTTACAAACAAAACAATAAACGAAATAACAAGAAAAGACCTTCGCGAATTTTCTCACTTTTTAAAAGAGCGGGGATTAGCGAGTAACAGTATAAAAAATATAATGATGGTTGGAAAAACCGCATTTAAATGGGCATATCGGGAAGGATTAATACCATCCGATCCTTCTGCAGGATTGATGAATTTTACAGGAGATCAAGTGTCACGCGACATTTTAACAGAAGAAGAAACAGAAATGCTTTTTAAAATTAATTGGAAAAATAAAAAAGCGTATACAGCAGCATTGTTATCACTTACTACAGGATTGCGAAGCGGAGAGATAAGAGCGCTTAGAAAAAACGATATAGGGGAGCGTACATTAAATATATTATTCAGTTGGAATGAACAAGAAGGATTAAAATGCCCAAAGAACGGTGAAAAAAGAATTGTTCCCTTATTACCTCAAGTTCGTAATATGCTGATTCAGTTATTGCAAGAATCACCTTACAAGGATAAAGAAAATCCTTTTATTTTTTACTCTGATGAAAACCCGGACAAGCCATGTTGTTCATATATTTTTTTGCATTATTTTCGTCTTGCATGCAAAAGTATTTTTATAAGTTTAGAAAACCGTAAATTAGATTTTCATTCATTCAGACATTTATTTGCAACCCGGATGGCAGAACGCATAGAAGGAAACAAGGTAGCAAAAATAACAGGGCACAAAAGCGAAGCCGCCGCAAAAATTTATCAAAATCACATAACGGCAAGAATATTATTAGAAATGGAAAGCCAGACAGCATTGGAATTTAAAAATATTTTAGGAACTATAAAATCTCAGAGTGCATAATTTCCTGTGCCAAAAATGAGAAACAAAATGAGAAACAACTAAAAAAAATAATTTTTTAAATAAAAAAACATTTTAAATATTCCATATAAGTAAATAAAAAATTTTCCTATTACATGGTTTTCATGACCGTACTGCATTAAAAACGCTTCTTTTTTGAAGCTTATTAATAAAAATGGTATTTATTTTATCTTTTTGGAGGATTTTATGTCGAAATTTTTTAAAGGAAAACTCTATTTAACTCTGTTGGTTTTGTTATCTTTTTCCCTGCTTTTTACAGCCTGCGACCATGTCGGGCTCGGGGGGATGGTAGACACTGATAAAATTACTATCGGGACAGGCGGCGGGGATGGTTCTGATTCCACACCGGGATCGTTCTTGCAGAGTCATAAATGCGGAATTGACTGTAACAGCAGCAGTTGCGGATTAGATGGGCATAATCGTATTTTGCTTGATATTCAACAAGACTTCGGAGTAAAAGAAGTGTTCTTAAATGTATCTTACTATGTTTGGGTAGGTACAGGAGAAAATAAAAAAAAGCAAAGAATTGTTCCGCTTACTCTCAGCTCTTTTGATGATATACCCATAACAGAAACAGGTAATGATAAATATAAGAAAATAAAAATTAATGATATTGAATATCTGTTAAAATATGAGAAACACAAAATAGAGAAAGATGGGGAAGAAAAAATAATTGAATGTTGGATACAATACGTTATAATTGACGGTGAAACATACCAAACAACTTTCCCGGCATCTTCTGATTCTTCTAATGAATGGTATGCCGATCTTCCGACAAGCGAATGGGCGGACGGAAGAGTAGAAGTATATGTATCTGCAACTGATAATAAAAATGATAAAGTCGATTCCCCTCTATTGATTTATAACATTAAAAATTCTGCTCCGCAGATTGAATTAAGCATTCCAAAAATTAAAGGCACTGGATTTGACAGTGTTACTTTAAACAATGATTTAGCTGAAAATAAAATATATGTGGGCACAGATTTAATGGGAACTGCCTTTGACGAAAAAGGTATGGGAGTAGGCTATCCAAAAATAATGATATGGCCTGCAAAAGATAATATTCATTTTACTGGTAATAAAGTTGTGCAAACACATCCTTTAACCGGATTGCCGGTAGAGATTGATTCAGCTACAGGTTTACCATCTGAAAAAGATGAAGATTTCATTGATCCAAGATGGGGAAAATGGCATACGGTTGTGGATGCAAATTATCACCGGTTAAATATGGATCCTCAGGATACTGTAACAGCAATGCAATTTCGCTGGCCTCTTATAGATTTATCGGATGATGATTTCTTTTATAGAGACGACGGCTCATTACCTGCTAATAATTATTTTAATTATTTAAAACCGGGTGCTTATAATGTTATGATCATTACAAGAGATTCGTTCTCAATACCGAATTATAATTACTATCCTAACCGTGTTGAAAATTCTAACTTTAAACCCGCAGATAATCCAATAAAGTTTATGACAATAAAAATAACAGCGGCAACAAATCCCCAGGTTAGAATTAGAGAAACTCCTGCTTATCATAACCCTTCAAGAGAATATGTCGGTACAATTTCCATAGAAATGCCTGCTGTAGGTACATCACCGCATGCGATAAGAACAAGATTTTCTAATGAAGATAATACTGATTTAATCAGAAGTGACACAAATATTGATCTTGCTGTCAATTATATTGATAATCCTAATGCAGATATAACATATGAGTCGTTGGATACGGGAAATTATTACAAGATTAGAATAAAATCAAGCAAAGTAATTGCCGATCTTGAAGGCGGTAATCAATCAGGAACTAAATACTGGCTAATTAAAGTTGAAGGCAGTGATGATCAAACAGGAGTCACAAGGCAGCCTGTTGTATTTGACTCGCAGCCACCGTATATAAATTTTATTCAACCTCAAGGGTTAAGCGAGAGTAATAGTCCTACAGTAACAAGCACTGTTTCAATTAGAGGTTCTACACTTGATAATCAGATTGTTCATAGTATGTACTATGTTCTTGGAGAAACGGAAACTAAATATATTAAAGATCATGGACTCGATAATAACGATAATAACTTTTTAAACTGGATAAATACAGGATTAGGTGACATGGATTGCTTGCCAGCATGTGCACATGATTGTAAGAACCATTTACCTATTAACAACCATCCTGGTATTGGAATTTCAGGCGTTACTGTTCCTACTGTTCGAACAACATGGATGCCTGATCCAAACGTTATAGGAATATTACCGGCATGGACATGGCAGTTTGATGATATATTCGATTTCTGTGTAGGCGCTTATGATTCAACCGGATCTTACCCAATTAATGCAAATTCACCTGTAGGTACACAGGCGAATTACTATGTTTCTTTAAATAGCTACTCGGCGCAATTATGGAATTTGCCTATATGGTTTAAAATTATTGACATGGCGGGGAATGTTAGTGTTATAAAAACAACATTAATTCTTGATCCTAACGCAGATATGCCCAAAGCCGTAATTAACACTCCTGCAGATAAATCTATAGTAGGCGGACAGGTGCGCGTTTCGGGTATCGCAGAAGATAATGAATGGATACATTCGGTTGAAATCCGGGTTTCCAGAAGAACAGAAAACGGAGCTCTTGCCGAACCAAATCCAAATAGCTGGTATATCGGCGGTCCTGATACATGGGAATCACTGGAAAACCATGAGCATGGGAATATCGGCGCTGAAGGAGCGATGAGGAGCTGGTTTATTACTTTAAATGCAGAGTCTGGTGAACCATTGACTCCAAAAACAACCGGTCAGCTACAAACAGTACTTGTTGAAGTCCGCTCAAGGGACGCATATCTTTCAACTACCGGTACAATAAAACCTGTGGCGGGACGTATTGAAAGTATAACCCTTCGCTTTAGCCCCGATGTTCCGCGTATCGGAGATCCGCTTATAATTAAAGGTACATGGGCAGAGTATCTTGCAACCAGCAGTAATCAATCTCTAAGAGACTTACTGGAAGAAGATTATGCTTACGGCGATAATAAGGTATCTAAAAATATAGTTTTGAAGGTTCCGCTTGAAACAAGCGCTGACCTTGAAAGTATCAGAGTCAACATCGGCGGTTGGTCTGAATATATCGATCGAAATACTTCGGTAGCGCCTTACAATAATCCGTGGGTTCAGCGTACAAGTCCTGCCGGTCAGTTATCTGATAATAAATATATGCTTTACATTCCGGTTAATACAGATACAGTTAACGGTGATACGTTCGCATGGAGCGGGGGAACGCCTAACATATTCCAGATAGGCGTTGATTGTACGGATAATTCAACGAATAAATTTAAAGCGAATTCCGTTATCACATTGCAAGTGGATAATTTTTATCCTTTAGGAGTTTATGACGGTTATTTAACCGCGAAAGGTGAATTTGAAATTACAGGCAGAGCATGGGATACGGCGGTAGGAAGAACAAGAGTCGGCGCTGTAGAAAGGGTTGTTGTATTCTTCTCAAAAGATGACGGAGCAAATAACGGTATTGGAACGCCCGTATATTTGGGAGGAGATAATAAGGGTCAAACTGCTGGTACGGCACAGTTTCCTCTGTCTCCATTTAATGTCAGAAGAAATCGTTTTGGTTCAGTACCTACAGAATCACAGCAAAGCGTAATAGGAGGAGAAGGAACTGCTCCTGAGGCTTTGATTATCTTCCCCGGCGGTCTTATGACTAATGTAACAGTAGGCGGAAAAAATACAATAAAATGGGTATCGAACAATAACGGTATTGTAATTGATAACGATACGCAAGATATTGCATCTACACAAACAGGTTTTAAAGGCGGCGCAACAAAGACATGGTCAGTAATGTATGATTCAACGCAGCTTCCGGACGGGAAATATATACTGCATTATGTGATTTTTGATCATGCAATGAACGCGACTCATTATTTTGAACATATTTATGTAGCGAATAACCGCCCGGAAATAAAGAATATTTCTCTTGGTACGGACAATGACAGTAACGGCAGCGTTGGAAACGATGAGCTAATGTTATACCCGGCTTTAACAAGTACGGACCCAATAGGATACAAGGAAAACCAGCCATATTTCAGGGTAATGAATAACAGGTTCCGCCTTGATATAAATGCCGAAAAAGGAAATGGTCAAAAACAATTCAGGGTATATTATGCAACGCGAAGTACCGTTTCCGGTTTACAGGCAGGAAAGGTATATACTGTTAACGCTCCGGGAACATTTGAATGGTTTAATTATGGCGCTCCTGAATCTCATCCAAACGCCGCAGGATATGCAGGCGTTACTTTCATGGCTACAAAAACCGTTTCATTGACAGGCGGCGCCACAGCTTATCAATATACAGACGGCGTTACAGGTAATACTCTTGTGATCGGAAGTTTTACCGGAAATACGGTAACAAACCTTGTTAACTTTACCGCAAATTTCCCCAGCGATTCCCCCAACGTTCATATTAACGATACAACAGGAAGAATTGATTGGGACAAAGACGGAACAGCAGCGAGGTATTACCTTGTTCATGTATATGACACTACTGTGGGAACTTACGCAGATTCAGAAGCGCACAGAGCTAATCAGCTCTCCCATGTCGCGCTTATTAACATAGGTATAACAAATAATGACACAATGGCTCCCAAGCTGGCAGTTGCGCTTATGGGGCAGCACTATGATTTAGCCGAAGAAACTGTTTTAAATCCTTTCCCAACCTTCAGAAATTATAATGACAGGGTAGTTAAAAACCTTCCGGAGACTGTTGCAGGGTATAACCAGAATGTTGTAACAGATACAGCCGGAAAAAGACTGGGTTATGTGCAATATCAGAAACATGCAGCAGATGAAACAAGAGCTGACGTAAGCGGAATGGTAATTTTTAAAGGCAAAGCAATGGATAATAATCGTGTTAACAGAATTACGGCAACGATTCCTGGTTATACTCCTCCTGGCAGCAGCACAGCCGGTGCAGCTTTTGACATTGCTACATGGCGAAACAATCAACTCTCTGTGGGAAGTACAGCGAACAGTACAACAGGTTATACAATGGCTGCTATGAAAGACGGAACCAATCCGTGGGGATTTGAAGTTACGGATACAAGCAGCACGGGTGAATACGGCAATGTTTTAAACTGGAATTTCGCGTGGGACAGCTCTCTTCATTCAAGCCTTGTTGCAAGCAATGTAACTATTACCTTTACTGTTTATGACGGTAATAACAACGCTACATACAGCGCAACAGCCACATCAAACTTTAGTATTGTTCCGTATATTTCGGAAGTAAAAACATTTCTAAGCAGTGCATTTAGGGCAAATCCTTCCGCGTTTAACAGATCTGCTACAGGCTGGTATCCTGTAAGAGAAAGTGAAGTTATTGAAATTAAAGGGTTTAATTTCCATAATGGAGATAGAACAACTGTTCACTTAGGCGGAACCGATGACAACAACGGTCTTACTCTTGTTGCAGGCGGCGGAACTGGTGCAAATGACCCTCCTGCAAGATCCAAAACAAATATAAACGCTGATATCGGAACAGCCCTTGCTTCCGGTGCGTTAAGAGTTCGCGTAAGCAATGGAGCCACAACACCTGTTTGGTTTGAAGCAATTAACAACAGCAACAACACAACAGCGCACTACAATCAAGAGCCGAATGGTCTTAACAACAACAACCTTACCGATGACAGGAATTTATATGTATGGAGAGTTGGCGCGTTCTACACTGGCGGTGTAACTGGTGTTATTGCCACCCCTGCCAGTTCAACCGGCAGAGATTTTCCGTATCTTAATCCTGTTCTGCGTATGGACGCAAGATCTAACTGGTATATGTCTTTTGGCGGCGCAGCTACCAATAACGGAAAAATTTATGGTGTAAAGAATGGAACGGCAGCAAGTGTCGCGAATAATTCAAACAGGTGGCGCCATACTACAGTAGCGTATGATGTAAGGGGTAATATGTATGCTATAGGCGCTGATCAAACATATAATAGCACAGCATGGACATTTGGATACAGAGTTGGTATGGGAGATACTTCCGGTGCTGGCGGAGCATGGGCGACGAATTCATCTACGTCAACTAATCCTGTCTTGGCTGCCGCAGGAGGGGATCGTTTCCAATTACCAAGAATCGCGGTACAATCTACGAGAACAAATGATACTCCGAATGCAACTAATCCAACAAGGATACTTCTAAGTTATTTTGACACAATGGCTGATCAGACTACGCCAAACCAGCTAAGAGTTCATTTTGGAGCGGTAACAGGCACTAGCACTATTGCGTTAAATGCGTCACAAGTAGTTGCAAATAATAGCCAAACTCATCAAGGCAGTATGTTTACCACTGTAGGATTTTTATCTACAGGGCGTCCTGTTGTTGCGTGGTATGACAGAACAAACCAGAACCTTATCTTATCGTATGGAAATGACGCACCGGCATCAAACGCTACTACATTAAATACTACAACAGCTCAATGGCAAAGTAACGCAAAAATAGTTCATTCATTTGCAGGATCGCATGTTGATATGGTGATAGATGGAAATGATTATGTACACCTTGCTTACTACGATTCGTTAAACGGCGGTTTGTATTATGCGCTGATACCTCCGACAGGAACAGGAAATAATATAGTACCGAATGTTGTTAAAGACACTCAATATGTAAAGGTAGACACATATCTTTCTGCCGGAACAAGAATAATGCTTAATGTCAGACAGGAAGGTACAAGGTATGTACCGTATATATCTTACTTCCATGCTTCGTTTGATGAAACCAGATTCTCAGTAAGAGTCGCTTGGCAAAAAGATGCAACATTAAAAGCCGGTTCGGATGAAAACGACAGGCTGACAGGCGCGTGGGAAGTTATGACTGTTCCCGCTGAAAATGTACCGGCATCGGGTCTGTATATTTGTAATGGAGTGCCAACAAGCGGAACAATAATCGGTACATACCGGGTTAATACTAGTTCTACAACAGATACAACTAGTAAATTTCACGAAGCAAATATTACAAAATCGATGTTTGTGGGTTACATGACAGATATTAATTACGAAGGAGCGTATCTGAAACATGTTTTGTACTAAAACGCGCTGTAAGGTTTAGAGATTGAAAAGACAGCCTGACCGCTCGCGAGCAGTTGGGCTGTTTTTTTATGTTACGTATTGCGTGACAGGTGGAAGTATAACAACCCTTTTTTAATTTTCGTTCTACTTACCTACTTAAACAATAGTAGCAGCTAACACCATTTTGTGTTATGATAAAAATATGAAAACCATCATCCTTTATTATTCCTTTACAGGAAAAACAAAAACGCTTGCTGTCAAAAAGGCAAGCGAAATTAATGCGGATATCGAAGAAATAACCGAAGAAAAGAAAATGTCTTTTATCGGCTCTTTTTTTATCGGCGCTCCGAAAGCAGTAAAGCGCAAGACCGTAAAGATAAAACCGATTGCGGCAGATTTAAATATTTATGAAAAGATAATAATTATGGCTCCTGTCTGGGCAAGCCATCCTGCGCCTGCATTTAACAATATAGTCGAAAAAATACCTTCGGGGAAAAAAATCGAGATTATTCTTGTTTCCGGAGGCGGAGGGACACAGAAAACAGCCGAAAATACAAAAAAACTTTTTACAGATCGCGGATGCGAAGTAACCGGCTACACAGATGTAAAGGAATAATTTTTTAAAGAATCTTTGGTCAAAATATAGAAAAATTATTTATTTTTGATATATTTAAAGTAGGAGAATTAAGAAATGGCAAGAAAGTTATTGATAATTTTAATGTTAACTTTGGCTGTAAACACTGTTGTTCTCGCTGACGATGATAATGAAAAAAGCACATTCCCCAGACATATACTTACAATTGACGTCTTACCAACCTTCGGTTCTTTATTGGTTACAACCGCATTAAATGACACCATCAATCTTAATAACTATGTATTATTTACCGCCCTTCAATATGAATATCAATTAACTAATTGGGTCAGCCTTGCATCAAGAGTTGGGTTAAAGCACATAAAATCTGAAATTGATGATCTGGAAATAACAGCTTTATCGGCTGAAGCGCATATCAGGGTTTATCCTTCACAGGGTGTTTTATTTCTGGATTGGATGTTCGGATACTCTTATTTTATGATGACAGACAGGCAAGATCATAGTTTTTTAACTTACGGCGGAAGATTGGGATGGAGATTTGCTTTCGGCAAAAATAAACCGGGAGGTTTTATTCTTGAACCTTCTATCGGTTATATAGGCGCACTTGGAATAAAAGAATCTTTTGCAAATGAAGATGAAGAATTTAAATATCTTGTACAGCAATATTTTGTCGGCGGATTTGTATTTAGCGTAGGTATGGGATTTAGATTTTAATTAATCCGAATAGAACTTATTCCCCTGCGTGTTTAATCCCCAGAATCTCAAGTTCTTTTTCGTTTAAACCGACACCGCGAAGCATCAATCTGTTTCCTTTTAAACTTTCTATAGAGTTGATTCCCATACCGCCCATCATTTCTTTGATCTCGTGCTGCCATGCCGTCAGCAGATTAACAAGACGCTTAAAACCGATTTCAGGATTTAATCGCTTTGTAAGTTCGGGAACTTGTGTTGCAATACCCCAGTTGCATTTTCCTCCGTGACAGCTTCTGCACAGATGACAGCCAAGCGCGATAAGAGCGCTCGATGCAATGTAAACGCAATCCGCACCGAGTGCAACAGCTTTAATTACATCAGCGCTTGAGTGAATACTTCCACCCACAACAAGAGACACATTGTCGCGGATGCCTTCATCGCGCAGTCTTTTGTCAACGCTTGCAAGAGCAAGTTCTATCGGGATGCCGACATTGTCTCTTATTCGGGTCGGAGCAGCCCCCGTTCCGCCGCGAAAACCGTCAATGGAGATGATGTCTGCGCCGCTTCGCGCGATGCCGCTTGCAATCGCCGCGACATTGTGAACAGCGGCTATTTTTACAATAACAGGTTTTTTATACCCGGTCGCTTCTTTTAAAGAGAAAACAAGCTGGCGTAAATCTTCTATTGAGTAAATATCATGATGAGGTGCAGGAGAGATTGCATCACTTCCTTCCGGAATCATTCTGGTGCGCGAAATATCTCCTACTATTTTTTTTCCGGGAAGGTGTCCGCCGATACCGGGTTTTGCACCCTGCCCCATTTTTATTTCGATTGCTGCGCCTGCATTTAAATAATCCGGGTGAACTCCGAAACGGCCGGAGGCAACCTGCACAATAGTATTTTTTCCGTAACGGTAAAAATCTTCGTGTAAGCCGCCTTCGCCCGTATTGTAAAGAATACCTAACTCTTCTGCAGCGCGTGCAAGGCTTTCGTGCGCATTGTAACTGATAGAACCGTAACTCATTGCAGAGAACATCATCGGCATGGAAAGGGATATTTGCGGAGGCAGATTGTTTATAAGCCTTCCTTTTTCATCACGTTCAATATGCTGAAACCTTGCACCTAACGAAACTTTTGTTTCCATCGGTTCGCGAAGAGGGTCTATCGAAGGGTTTGTTACCTGCGAAGCGTTAAGAAGAATTTTATTAAAATAAATTGGGAAATCTTCCGGGTTGCCCATACTGGAAAGCAAAACACCGCCCGTTTCTGCCTGACGGTAAATTTCATTTATGGTTTTGCAGCTCCAGTTAACATTCTCTTTGTAAGTGTTACCACTCTTTGTAATTTTTAACGCACGCGTAGGGCACAGCGATACACAGCGATGACAGTTTACGCATTTTGCATCATCGCAGACCATTTTATTTTCAGTAGAAAGAAACTCATGCGCCTCATTGGCGCACTGTCTCTCGCAGGCACGGCAGCAAATGCATCTGTCATAATTACGTGCAATTTCATACTCAGGAAATATATAATTTACAGGCATAACTTTTTAACTCCTCATCATTCTTTTTTCTGTTATACATTATCTGCTATTTGAACAATCACAGGCTGTCCGCCTTTGGGTGACCATACTTTATCAAGAGCAGGCTCAATAATACGGATAGCCGCTTCTTCGCTTGCCATGAAAACCGTATCGTCTTTTTCGCCGATTACCATACTGCGAAGTTTTAATCTGTCATTAAGAGCCATAAGCCCTCTCTCATTAGGACCGTTATCAAAACCGACAAGTATCGAAAACGGACCTGTAATAAGCTGATCTGAAAACATTACGCGCAAATATTCATGAGTTTCCCTGTCTTCGGCAGACATCCGCCCTATCGTTTGCCAGAAAGGAGCTGCGATAACAGAAGCAATCTCTTTGAGTGTTAATCCAACCTTTCTGTGCAGATAATCAATTATGTAAGTGATTACCTCTGTATCTGTTTGCAGTGTGCATTTGTAACCGTACATTTCGATAGCGCGGCGGTTTGCATCGTAAGAAGAAATTTCCCCGTTATGCACAACTGAATAATCAAGGAGAGCAAAAGGATGCGCTCCTCCCCACCAGCCCGGAGTATTTGTCGGATAACGCCCGTGCGCGGTAAAACACCAGCCTTCGTATTCTTCCAGTTTATAAAAACGCCCTACATCTTCCGGGAAACCGACAGCTTTAAAACATCCCATATTTTTTCCGCTAGAAAAAACATAAGCACCGTTTATTCTTGTATTGACGCGGAACACGCATTTTACGGTAAACTCTCTTTCATCAAGCTGGCTGTCTGCCAACTTGGTCGGCAGAGGCGTAACAAAGTATCTCCAAATCAAAGGCTCGTCTGTAATTTCTTTTATTTTGCGAACAGGTATTTTAGAAAGGTTAATAATATCAAAATGCCTTTCAAGAAATTCCTCGCACTCTTTTTTAGCGGCGGTTGAATCATAGAAAATGTGCAAGGCATAAAAATCTTTGTATTCGGGGTATATACCGTATGCTGCAAAACCGCCGCCTAAACCGTTTGAACGGTCATGCATTACAGAAATGGAATTGATTATCGCTTCTCCGCTTATGCGTTTTCCTGATTTATTTATAATACCGGAAATGGCACAGCCTGACGGGATTCTTGCTTGTCCTTCTCGCTGCATATAGTCTCCTTAACAGTGCTTTTAAAACAATTTTATAAAAAAGGCGTTCATCATACAGCATAAAATATGACGGCTGAAAAAACTGCCGGAAAATCATGCTATTTGGTGAACGCCCTTGTTCTATATTTCATTTTTATACAAAATTAAAAGATTAGTCAAGAGTCCTATCTTCGCAATTCATGCAGTTCTGAGGAAGACTCTGCTCTGCCCCTTGAATCATAAGTTATATTTTTAACAACACCGATTCCCTTGACATACCATGTTTCTCCGGTGTTGACTATCAGCGGTCTGCCCCACCCTGTGGTTTTTGTTGTGGTTGTTTGCGTAATTTTATAAGCCATAAATGTTCCTGCAGGAACGGTTACATTCTCTACGCTGATACATACCATATCTGTCATTGTTACATCTGCCGTAACCGAGCCGATTAAAGGAACAGAAACGACTAACTTCATCCATGTATCTTCGATTTTATTACCAAGCGCCAAAGTTGAAGGAATTAAGAAATTGCCGGCTGTCATAGTGTAGTTCAAATTTTTTGCGGCAAAAAACGGGTCCATTATATTACTTACAGGATAAATTAAAACTCCGTTTGATATAATAAGACTGTATTCACGTTCAGAAGAATTGCGTATCGGTCTTCCGTTTCTATCAAGAAGCTGAATGGTATAGACAACTGTAATTTCACCGCCTGATTCTCTTACATCAATGACGGTCATACGCTCATAACCTTCTATTCTGCCGTTGGAGTTAAGATTAGCTGTATCTTTTATTATTCCGACAGCTGTTGGGAAGAAAAACTCATCAGAAAAAACAGAGTATATTACAAAAATTAAAATAAGAAAGAAAAAAGTAATCTTTTTCATATTTTTGTCCTATCATTATATTACTTTTTTCTTTAATTCCGCAAGGGTTTTTAGCGCAGGAATAAAATCATTTTTTAATTTGCTGAACAATTTTATATCTAGTAATTTCTAAAAAAGTGTTATATATTACAAGTGTATAGATAGGGAGGCTTGAATATTCATGAAAACGATTTTTTTAATTGACGATAACACTACAAACCTGATAACAGCCAAAAACTTACTTTCTAAATATTATACAATTTATACTCTGCCCTCCGCAGAAAAAATGTTTAAGTTCCTTGAAAAAATTAATCCTGAATTAATACTTTTAGATGTTTTTATGCCGGTAATGGACGGTTTTGAAGCTTTATCTATTTTAAAATCAAACGAAAAGTATAAAAATATCCCTGTAATTTTCTTAACCGGAAAAGAAGATGAAGAATCAGAAAAACGCGGTATTGAGATGGGTGCAATAGATTTTATAAAAAAACCTTTTTCTCCGCCTGACCTAATTAAACGTATTGAGATGCACCTTACAACAGAGAAAGATAACGAACCCGCTTGACGGAAATTTTATTACAAAATATTTTATTTTACAGGCAAAGAAATTCAGATTCCCATTTTTTTCCACGCTTTAAATTCTTTGTAAACAAAAATTGCAGAAATAATTGACGCGCATAAATCAGATAAAGGAAAAGACCAATAAACACCGTATAACGGGCGTATACCGATTGATTCAAACACACCCGGTAAAAATAAAAGAGCAGGAATTAAAAAGAGAATTTGCCGGGAGAGACTTACGATAGCCGCCTTTGCAGGTTTTCCGATAGCCTGAAAAAACTGCCCTCCCATCATTTGAATTGCAATGAAAGGAAACATACCGGTACAAATCCGCATCGTTAAAATTGCAAGTTCACGCAAGTTTCCTTTATCATTACTGAACATGGAAAAAATTAAACCGCAGCCGAATTGCGTAATAAGAAAACCTAAAGTAAGAAAGCAAGTACAGGCGATCATTGCCAATTTAAAACATTTTATTACACGATCAAACTGCTTTGCCCCGTAATTGTAACCGATAATCGGCTGCGCGCCCTGCCCAAAGCCCATCACAGGCATTATAATAACCATTAAAACGGTAAAGAAAATAGTCATTCCTGTAAGAGCATCATCTCCGCCGTATTTTAAAATTGTTGCATTCTGCAAAATACCGACAAGGCTCATTGCAAACTGCATAATAAAGGGGGCAAAACCTATAGCAAGAATTTTTCCTGTCAGCCTTGCTTCCAGCTTCATGTATTTAAAACGAAACCTAAGGCGCGTCCATTTTGAATTAAAATAACCCAAAACAAAAACTAAAGATACAAATTGAGAAATAACCGTAACCCATGCAGCACCTGCAACGCCCAAATCTAAAACAAAAATAAAGATAGGATCAAGAATGATATTTAAAAGAGCGCCTGTAATTTGAACAATCATAGAAGTTTTAGGATGCCCGTCGGAGCGGATAAAATGAGTAAGACCCGGACTCATCGCACCGAAAACAGCTCCGTAAATCGTTATGCGCAAATAAGTATCAGCATATTCGTAAACCTTACCTTCCGCTTTCATAACATCGCGAAGAATTGGTTCCATAAAAATCAAAACAGCGGCAATACAAACAGCGGGAATAAGAAAAAGCAAAACGAAAGCATGACCCATAATTTTTTCAACTTCATCATGCCGTCTTTCGCCCATACGTATCGCAAAAAGCGAATTCGCTCCGATACCGACAAGCATAGAGCAAGCCATAATGATCATTATTACAGGCATGACAAGACCTATACCTGCAATAGCAAGAGGGTCGACACCATGCCCCAAATAAATACGGTCGACAATATTATAAAGCGCCTGAACCAACATTCCGATTATTGCCGGAATGGAAAAACTGAGTAATAATTTCCCTATTGGTTCTTTTCCGATGCGGTCTGTAGCAAGTGTTGGCTGGTTTGAATCAGACAATGTTGGTCTCCGTATGCGGTTTATAGCTCAACACATCTTAAACCTGAAACCGTTTTAAAAAACCAGGATCATCTCGGACAATCTCAAGCAAGCGGCGGGAAGCTCCTTCAGGTTTGTTTCTGCCGTTTTCCCAAGCTTCTACTGTTTTAACAGAAACCCCTAGCGAGCCGGCAAAAATTACCTGACTTAAACCGGTTCTTTGCCGTATTTGCTTGATGTCATCGGTATTGAAAGTATCAACCGGCTTTATAGTTAATTTTGTCCTTCGGGCGTTGATTTTTCCTTGTTGAAAATCTATGGCTTCGGTTAAACCCTGTGAAATGCTTTCGTATACATTCATTTTATATTCTCCTGTTCCTTTAAAACTTGTTCCAGCCGGACAATTATTTTAGCGATTGCATTCCGCTCAGTTTTAGATAGATTATCCTTCTCATTTTTAGGATATGCGGTAATAAGGTAAATTGTCTCGTGGATAGTAAAGTCCACATAAGCAACTCTGCCGCTTCCGCTTTTTCCCTGTCCCCCAAAGGCGATGCGTATTTTACGCAGTCCTTTAGTTCCCCGTATTACATTCCCTGCTTTTGGATTATCCAGCAAGGTTTCTTGCAGTTGACGGAGTTCATTATCGCCAAGTCCCATGCTTTGCCATTGACGATCGAACTCCGGCATCATAACGAATTCACGAGTCATATATCGTATAATATACCCTATTAAATAGGGGGTGTCAAGATATCCATTGAGGTATTTTGCTGTAAAAATTTGCTAAGTATTATCTATTATTTAGCAGACGGGCAAGACTCAATATTACATTACGATCTTTTGCATTTAACTTTATAGATTCAAAGGTTATTTCCTGAATATCTTTAGGCAGCGAAGCAAGGGGCATTTCCTTTACAGGGTCATTCCCCGTTACTAAATATTCAACAGACACATTTAAGGCTTTTGCTATACTGATGGCTGCTTCGACCGAAGGGGTAGGACCGTCTTTTCTCATATAACTGTCAATAGTTTTCTTTTTTAAACCGGAAAGAGCAGCAAGCTCTTTTATTAGCAAACCCGAATAATCTAGCTGAGACCTCAAATTTTCTTTAAATCCCATGCTTTAAAAATACGATAAAATTGGTACTTATATAGTTGACATTCCTATTATAATGGTCAATATTATAACCGGATACCATTATATTAGTACTATTTTTTATAATGTACGAAAAAACTAGTATCAATTTAAAACTTACATTTATGCAAAAAAACTAATGAAAAGGAGTGTTTTTATGAAGAATTTGGTCAAAAAAGCAGGGGTTTTGTTCACTTTGATAATAATCGGAGCTATTTTTATTAGCTGCGATGAGATTAAAAATGCACTTCCAAATGTTCCTCCAGAGGAGGAAATTCTTTTCAATAATTTACCTGCTCTAACAGGGAAAGTAAGTATTCTTGGAATCGCTGAAGTAGGAGAAACACTTACAGCAGATACCGACAATCTTGGCGGAGACGGATGGATCGAATATTATTGGGAAAGCCACGGACATACTGTTAGCTACGACAGTACTTATACCGTACAAGAAAATGATATAGGTTCAACTATCACTGTAACTGTTACACGATCTGAAAACTCCGGGAGTGTAAAAAGCGAACCGACCGGTATTATTACCACACCCGGTTTGGCTTTCACATCAATAAAAAACGGAACGGCATATTCAGTTTTCAAAGGAACGGCAAAAGGTGCTGTTATTGTAATACCTGCTATCCATAATAACCTTCCTGTAATAGAAATTGCAGACTCAGCTTTTATAAACTATACGGATTTAACAAATATAATTATACCGACCGGTGTAACAAGAATAGGTGATTATGCATTCTTTCATTGCAGCAACCTGACAAGCGTTGTAATTCCTTCCGGAATAACTAATATCGGTAACTTTGCGTTTCAAGATTGCAGTAGTTTAAGTATGGTTTTTTTTGGCGGAAATAATAATTTAGAATGGACAGAAATAACAATTGGTTCGAATAATAATCAGCTAACAAGCGCATCAATGTATTATTATTCTACAGTAAATAAAGGTTTTGTTGATACATATTGGCGTTTTCTTGACGGAGAACCTTCTGTTTGGGCTGTCTTATCTTTCTTGTTGATAGATAATAATACAGCATATTCAGTTTCTATAGGTTACGAAAATGGATCAGAAGACACAGAATTTATTATAATACCAGCAACCTATAATGGTCTTCCTGTAACAGAAATTGCAAACTTTGCTTTTTATAACTCTTCTACTTTAAAAAACATCATAATACCAGATAGCATTATAAATATCGGATATGATGCATTCTCTGGTTGTAAAAGTATGATGAGTATTAATGTTGATGTAAATAATTTAAACTTTGCAAGCCAAGATGGTATTTTATTTAATAAACAAAAAACACAATTAATTTATTGTCCTCAAAGTATCAGCGGAAATATCACCATACCTGATAGCGTGACTAGTATCGGTTCTTCTGCGTTCTATGATTGCACAAGCTTAACCAGCATCACGATTCCTAATAGCGTGACCAGTATTGGCAATCGTGCGTTCTGGGGTTGCACAAATCTATCAATAACATGGAATTATAATTCATTACTTACAGCAAGTGAATTAAGAAATTATTTAAAAACTGCAGTTATTTCTGACAAAGTGACCAGTATTGGCAATCGTGCGTTCTATGATTGCACAAAATTAACCAACATTACCATACCTGATAGCGTGACTAGTATCGGCAATTATGCGTTCTATAATTGCGCTAGCTTAACCAGCGTCACGATTCCTAATAGCGTGACCAGTATCGGCAATTATGCGTTCATGTATTGCACAAATCTATCAATAACATGGAATTATAATTCATTACTTACAGCAAGTGAATTAAGAAATTATTTAAAAACTGCAGTTATTTCTGACAAAGTGACCAGTATCGGCGATTATGCGTTCTATGGTTGCACTAGTTTAACCAGCATCACCATACCTGATAGTGTGTCAAGTATCGGCGATCGTGCGTTCTATGGTTGCACTGGCTTAACCAGCATCACGATTCCTGACAGCGTGACTAGTATCGGTAGTGGTGCGTTTTCTGAATGCTTAAATCTATCTATTACATATTATTTTAATCCATCTTTTTCAGGAGATAGTTCATATATAAAAACAGTAATCATTTCCGACAGCGTGACCAGTATCGACCGGAGGTTCAATAATGGTTTCAGTAACTTAACGAGTTTTATTGTTGATATAAATAATCCTAATTATACAAGTCAAAATGGTATCTTATATAATAAAGAAAAAACACAGCTAATTGTTTATCCTAGAGGTATCAGCGGAAATATCACCATACCTGATAGCGTGACTAGTATCGGCGATCGTGCGTTCTATGGTTGCACTGGTTTAACCAGCATCACTATACCTGATAATGTGACTAGTATCGGCGATTATGCGTTCTATGGTTGCACTGGTTTAACCAGCATCATCATACCAAGTAGCGTCACAAGTATCGGTGAATTTATGATCCAATCTTGCATGAACTTAACAAATTTAATAATCCAAAGAGCAACACCAGATATTACAACTATTGACCGACCTAATAATTCTGGGGTAGGAGGCTTAAGTTTTTATGATTATGTACTCAATAGCAATTTACGAATAGAAGTACCTGTAGGTAGTGTTGATACTTACAAAACTAGTTCTTCTTGGCGGTATTATTCATCCAAGATTCATGCAATTGGATGTAATACAAATTGTGAAGGTATTTGCAAATAAATGTTTAACTTGAATTTTATAACAGTTAAATTTATAACTCCCTTTGTCGTTGATGGAGTTCCGACGGTGTGGTGAGTAGAAGAGGAAACAACCTACGTTGTGGGTTTAAATATTATATTAGTTTGAAGGAGTTTTTTATGAACAAGAATTTATTAATTTTGATCTCTATTTTATTATTTACGCTAAGCGCGTGTGAAACTGGTGAACAGGATTCTATAACTGTATTCGGGCCACCATTAAATGCAAAAACAAGCTCATCAACTAATACAGGAATTCCCAGAGTTCTTGATAGTTATACTGATGGTAAAAATAATTACTTTTTACTTGATGTTGGATATATTTCAGATATGTACATTTCAACTCTTGCAGCTATAGATTATACAGGAGTTCCAATTGATTTTGTTAAAACAATAAGTACTTCAGAAACTTATACAAATTCATTAACCAAAACAATCTCCGAAAGCATGACTATTTCCAGAACAGACAGCACAACAATCGGAGTTGGTCTTGAATGGAAAAACAAAGTAGGAATAGGAATAATAGGTTCAGAATTTACAGCAAAAAGTAATTTTGAATGGACATGGACAGGAGAAAATTCAAGCACAACTACTAAATCGACTACTAACACAGCAACTACAGTCTCACAATATGCAGAATCCCAAACAATTAATTATAAATTCGGCACTAATACAAATCCTCGCGGAATGTACAGATATGCTGTTTATGGAATTTGCGATGTATATTTTAAAATAATAATTTCAATATCCAATCAAGAACTAATAGGTTGGGAAACATTTGTTTGCGCCCGCCCAAATGATTATTTTCTGCGTTCAGAATACTCAGAAAACAGAGTTTTTGATAATAAATCAATAAATACGATTGATATTGATGAAAATTTTTATAAATCATTGCCGATTCCAACACAATCTCCTGTTGAACTAACAGAAACAGAATTTAAATCTATCCGTACTTCAACCGTAAAAATAACAGACTCAGGCCGGTTCGACCAACATTTTGATGTTGTCAGTTTTGATAAATTTAATATCAATTTAGACAAAATGAAACAAGAAGGATTAAAAACTATTAATTTTAATATTCGTTTGAATGTAAGAGAGATTGATGACGGATACCGGCATATATTTCTTTTTAGTTCAGCAAGCCAATCAAATGATTTCAAAATTGCAGAATGTCAATTTGAACATTCTCCAGGAAAAAAAGACACATCATGGTGGGTTCATTATGAAGACGAATTAAAATTTTCAAACATTTCTATTAATAATTTTTTAAATAATCAATTTATAATCAGATACGGTGCTTCAGGAAAAAATAATGATACGTGGGAGAATAAAGACTTACAAATACAATTAGTATTTAAAAAATGATTTTAATAATTATATCTCATAAACACAAAGGCACTTTAAAAGTGCCTTTGTGTTTAAATCATTATTCTCGCTCATAAAGAAGCACTCCCTTTTCAACAATAATTCTTTCCAGTGTCAGCAGGATGATACGCTTTTCAAAACGTTAAAAATAAATTTTCAGAAAATTCCAATATTTTGAATTTGTTCTGTCAAGCATTAACTATTTTAAAACAGGTAAAGAGTAATATTTCAAATGAGAATTACATAAACAATCGTTCATGCTGGTATCAAGAGTTACAGAATTTATCGCCAAAAAATGAATCTGTGAAATTTGCAATTGCCGTTATTGATTTGTGTTATAATTACTGTGTCGAAGATAGTATTTCCAATGTGTCTAAACATTACAACACATTGGGGGACGGATTCATTTTGGGGTGATTTTCAAAACTGCCTAATAATCTACTGGAATGATAAAAAATTAAAAGAACATAATTTTTCCGCCGAAGATAATGACATCATACCCGATTACACTAATATAAAGTTTCCGCCATGGGAATCTGTTGAATGGATGATGAATATTTTTGAAAAACAAGGGAAAGCGGTTACTGATAACAAAGTTAATGAAATGTGTGAGACAAACTTGGAAGAACACATTCATAATTGGGAGAAACAAAAGAGAACCCATAATATTTTTTGTGTAAAACGCAAATTATCATAATGGGACTCTGTCCCCATAAATGATCGCAAATTGGTTTAACGCCTCACCCCAATTCCTGATAGGCATTGTCCACTTTTTTGAGATTC